>OGIT01000178.1_pt1 | contig 43803 bp, 33 predicted proteins | sample 1571881 | NCBI WGS metagenome assembly OGIT01 (sample SAMEA2582101, study PRJEB24529) | metagenome | biome: Human gut stool | place: China | collected 2011 | reverse complement strand
AGGTATAGGTAGCCGGTTCTGGCCATATAGCCGCAAAAACCTTCCTAAACAATTTCTTGATTTCTTCGGGACCGGACGTTCTCTAATACAGCAAACGTTTGATCGTTATAAAAAAATAGTCCCTATAGAAAACATCTTTATTACAACCAATGTATTGTATAAAGAACTGATCCAAGAACAACTCCCAGAATTGGACAAATCACAAATTTTATTGGAACCCACCCGCAGAAACACTGCTCCATGTATAGCTTGGGCTTCCTATCATATAAAAAAACTCAATCCAAATGCCAATGTCATTGTCGCACCGTCCGACCACCTGATTTTAAAAGAAGATGAGTTCAAAGATGCAATTTTGAAAGGTCTGGAATTTGTTTCAAACTCTCCTCAATTACTAACATTAGGTATCAAACCTAACAGACCGGAAACCGGCTATGGCTATATTCAGATTGAGGAAGAAAAACAAGGAGAATTCTTTAAAGTAAAAACATTCATTGAAAAGCCCCAATTGGAATTTGCCAAAGTATTCGTAGAAAGTGGAGAATTCTATTGGAACTCAGGAATATTCTTATGGAATATCAATACAATTTTAGAAGCCTTCAATGAGATTATGCCCGAAGTTTGTACCAAACTGACTAACGGAGAAGAAGATTTTGCCTCCTGTCCTAATATCTCCATTGACTATGGAATCATGGAGAAAGCCAACAATGTTTTCGTCCAATTGTGCGACTTCGGATGGGCAGATTTAGGTACATGGGACTCCTTGTATGATATATCATCCAAGGACCAAGAAGGTAACGTCGTAGTAAACGGAAACTCCTTATTATATAACAGCTATAATAATGTAATAGTAGTGCCAGAAGGGAAATTAGCCGTAATACAGGATCTAGAAGGTTATTTAGTAGCCGCAAGAGACAATGTATTACTCATATGCAAAAAAGATGACGAAAGCGCTATCCGAAAATTCGTAAATGACGTACAAATCAAACTAGGAGATCAGTTTGTATAAAAACAGGTAACCGGAGTTTAATCATAAAGGAAAGAAGGTGTGTCAAAATGCACCCCTTCTTTCTTTTACGCACAAAGCCCGGACTTTCACAAGCTGGGGCTTTGTTATTACCTAAAGATTTTGTATCTTTAGGCATAAGAATTTCACTATGACAAAGATACATTTTCGTCCTTACAATCCCAACCAAACCGTTCTTTTTCCTCAAAGAATTGATGAGGATATTGCAGAAAACGATCCGGTGCGCATGGTTGACGCCCTGGTTGAGGGCTTGAATCTTGAAAGTTTCAGAAAGCTGTATAAGGAATGCGGCCGCAGCCCTTATCACCCCAGGATGATGCTCAAGGTCATTCTGTATGCCTATATGAACAACATCTACTCCTGCCGGAAAATCGAAAAGCTCCTTCACCGTGACATCCATTATATCTGGCTGGCCGGATATGAGAAACCGGATTTCATTACCATCAACCGTTTCCGCAACCGGGTGAAGAATGAAATCAACGAGGTGTTTACCCAAACCGTACTCCTTCTCTCTTCCAAAGGCTTCATCAGCTTGAATGTGGAATACATTGACGGGACAAAGATTGAGTCCAAAGCCAATAAGTATACTTTCGTCTGGCGGAAAACGGTTGAGCGGAACCGTGAACGCCTGATGAAGAAGATACATATCCTGCTAGGGCAGATAGACAATGTCATCGCCCAGGAGAACTCATCGGAAAGCATTGTGAATAATCCGGTGTTCGGCGCGCGGGACGCGGTGGAAAAGAAAGAAGTGATTCTCACCCGGGAAGGAAAGCGGGAGGCGCTGCAGTTCGATCCCCAGGTGATCGTCCGGAACCACATGGCGAGTCTTGCCGCCGCGCTCGCGGGGCTTGGTGTTGGACTCCTGATCCCGGCGTACCTCGCGAGACCGTATCTCGAGTCAGGGAGACTCGAGCGGCTGCTCCCCGAGTGGAAGATGCCCTCTCTCCAGCTCCTCGCCTTTACAGGGAAAGAGGCCGTGTCACCGCATCTCGAAGGGTTGATCGATAAGATGCAGGAACTTTTCCGTGAGAATCCTGATCTGGAGCCGTCCGTATGAAACCGTCGCTGCTTTACGCCGCCTGGGCGTTGCTCCTTGATGTCCAGGAGCTCGGGAGTTTTACAGCTGCTGCGAAAAAACGGAATCTCGCGCCGTCCACCGTGATGCGGAGGCTCCGAGCCCTTGAGGAACACGTCGGAACATCGCTTTTCCTTGAGTCACCCTCCGGTGTCAGGCTCACCGAAGCCGGTCTCCGGGCCGCGGCGGCTGTCAGCCAGGAGTTTGCCGTACTCCAGAGCACCGGGGAACGGATCGAGGCGCTGCCGCTCACGCTTTTCGTGGATCCGAGAATCAGTCTCCGCTCACTCATTCCGATTGTGTCCGACACACAGAGGCGTCATCCGGTGAGACTCCGGGTGACGCAGCAGACCGTCGCCGCGCCTGACGCCGCGCTGACCGCCTACGAGTCACTTCATACTGAGGAGAAAAGGACGGAGCCGATTGGCTATGTGCCGCAGACGATTGTCGCGAGTCCTCGGTATCTGACAGACAGCTTTGTGCCGGCGGGGCCCGCGGATCTCGCGCGCCACGCGCAGATCAGGCTTCATGGAAGCCGGTTCCCAGGGCGGGAAGTGCCGGACGGAGTGTCAGCTCTGACTGTGGATGATATGGATGCCGGAATGGATCTCGCCGTGCAGGGCTGCGGGATCTTTCCGGGAGCGGACAAGAGAAGCGCGAAGCCGTACCTCATGGCGGGACAGATGAGCCTCGTCCCGGTTGAAGAAGGGGCGCGGATGCCGGTCTTCTTTTCGGGTTCCGGAGACTCTCCTGCGGTGACGTACCTCAGGCTGAGACTCGCGGAGTTTTTTGCGGTCAGGCCCCGCGGCGAGCGGTAGGACGGTCTGGACTGCCATCCAGCGCTTAAGGCGCTTCTCCGCTTCAGGACCTGCCGGCGGAGAGTGACCGGGCAGCTGAAGCGTGTCCGCTCCCGGGAAGACAGGGAGGGAGAGAGTAAAGCGCCGCCCGGACTCTCGGCCGGGCGGCAGAGCGCGGTTACTTCGCGCGCTCGAACTTGAACTTGTGGCACTCGTCACACGGGATCGACTTCTTATCCTCGTGCACCGAATGGCACTCATTGCAGTCCGTGATACCGAGATGGTTATCGTGCGGATTGGTGGGCTTCATCTTCGCGGTCTGAGCGACGAGCTTATCCCGCGGATGACACCCCTCGCAGACCGCGGTATCCGGCACATCCTTCGGCGGATTCGTCTTGTGGCACTGCGTGCACTTGACGCCCGCCTTCAGATGCAGGTCCGCGAGTGTCGCGCCCGCGGTCTGCGAGATGAGGAAGAGCCCTGCCATCAGCGCGATGCTGAGAGCGGTTTTCTTCATGCGGCGGCTCCCTTAGCGCGCTTCGCGGTCTGCTGCGCCGCGATGCGGCCCCAGATCACGGCCGCGGTGAGCTGCGAACCGTCGAGGTAGTTGTCGTAGAAGATGCCGCCGACCGCGTTCCCCGCGCCGTAAAGACCGTCAATCGGCTTATTTTCGGTGTTGATGGTCTGAGCGAACTCATTGATCTTCGGGCCGCCGAAAGTCGCCGTCATGCCGCCCATGAAGGGGAAGGCGTAGAACGGGGGCTTCGGTTTCATCGTGGCAGGCACCTTGAGCGAAGCGCCGTTTCCGGCGAGCACCGCCTTGTTGTAGGTGTTCACAGTCTCAGCGAGCGCCGCGGGCGGAAGTCCCGCGAGCTTCGCGAGTTCCTCAATCGTGTTCGCCTGGAAGTACTTCGCGTTCGCCTTCTGGTAGCGCTGGAAGCGGAGTTTCACGATCGGAACGTCCACCACCTGGCTGTCGAGAATGATGTAAGCCTGGTTCTCAGGAACGCGCTTCGGCGTGTTCTGGGCGACAGCGACATAGGTGCTCGCCTCATCGATGTAGCGGTGAGCGCGCGGATCCACGCAGATACCGAAATTCACCATGTTCGACGGGTTCGCGCGGGTCGGTCCGTGAATCGGGCCCGCGTGGAACTGGTCCATATTGAGGAGCTGCGGGAAGAAGGGCGCGGTGAGCGTCACATTCTCACCCGTGCAGCAGTTGAAGCCGCGGAGCGGCATCCAGGCGGCTGAGCCGCTGATGTACTGCGTCACCATGCCTTTGTTCGCGTGGAAACCGCCCGTGCAGAGAATGACACCGCCCTTCGCGTAGATGTTGCGGCTGCCGTTCTTATCGAGAACACGGACACCGGTGCACTTCAGTTTGTCGTCATGGAGCAGCTCAATCACCTTGGTGTTGAAGAGGACCGGAACGCCGAGCTTCTTCACTTCTTCCATCATGTTGCGCGTGAGCTGGGATCCGCCCGGCTGGAGCTTGCCGGCCACTTCGTGGCAGTGGGCGAGCATCGGGGCGATCTGAATATCGAGGGGCTTCCACGTCATGTGGCAGCGATCGGTCACCCACTGCACAACCCCCGCGGACTGCTCGCAGAACATGCGGGTGAGCTTCGGGTCACCGCGGCCGCGGGACACCATCATCATGTCCTTATAGAAAGCGTCAACCGTATCCGTGACGCCAGCCTTCTTCTGGACCCAGGTGCAGGTGGCGTTGAAGTTTCCGCCCGCGTAGATGGTGTTCCCCATCGGGCGCGGCATCTTCTCAATGACAACCGCTTTGGCACCGAGGTCCCCCGCCTCAATGGCGGCGGAAAGCCCCGCGCAGCCGGAACCGACGATCACGATGTCGTAGGTTTCATCCCGGGGACCGGCTTTGCCGGACATGCCGGTTTCAGCGGCAGACGCGGTGGTGGCAGCGGCCGAAACGGCAGCCGTTGCGCCAATGACACTGGCCGCGGAAAGCAGCGAGCGACGCGAAAGACTAGGCATAGCATTCTCTCCTATACAGATAAAACAGAAGTTATTGATTTAACAGCTGTTCAAACTTTAGGATTAGTTCTTTTGACTAGCTATGTCGCAATACCAGAATCTTTTAAAAATGCCTAAAAACAAGCAATAAAGATAAAACAAGGATAAGAAATACCGTCAACTTTTGAATTTTATTATTCTGTATTGCGTTTTTCTGCCAATTGAAAAGAAGAAGGCGCTGAAATGAGACTCGATTGTGGAGTTTTAGGGGGAGGCAAAGACCGAATCGACCGGCCGTCAGTTTGAGGCTGCGAGCAGCGGCGTCTTTGAGGAAACCAGACAAAAATCGCTCATCTTTTGCGCTGACCCCGCTTCAAGTCTGTCTTTTTACCTAGGGGTATCAGGTTGTTAGGAAGATCTCCGGCGGTATATTGGAAAAAATATAACCGTGCCGCGCCCCCGAGGCCGAGACCCCAAGATGACAACCACTTTCGTTCCGTACCGGAACCCCGAAACCGGTCTGCCGCATCACGTACAGCCTGAGATCACGAAGATCCCGGCGCCTGAGTCACTGCTGTTTGTCGGGAATTCGCTTTTCTTTTTCAATAACGGCGTTCACCGCTTTGTGCGGAAGCTCCTTGCCGGAGCGGACCCGAAGGTTGCCTGCCGCACGAACCTCATCGCGATCGGCGGGGCGAGCCTCTACTGGCACGATCTCGAAAGCTATTTCCGGACTGACGCGGTCGCGTCCTACGCGATCAAGAACGACGGCACGAACCGCCTTGTCTGGCGTGAGCCGCAGAAAAAGCTCTGGGACGCCGTGATTCTCTGCGACAGCACCCAGGGACCGATTCATCCGGATCTGCGGGACCGTTTTATCGAAACCGCGGCGCGGGACGCCGCGATCGCGCGCTCTCACGGGACTGAGCCGATCTTCATGATCACTTGGGCGTACGCCGACCGCCCTGAGATGACGGAGCAGATCGCGGACGCGGTGCTGACCGTCGCGAACGCGAATCACGCGATGGCGGTCCCCGCCGGTCTCGCGTTCGCCGAGGCGGAGAAATTCGCGCCGACGATTCCGCTGACGATCGAGGATAAGCGTCACCCGACGCGGGAAGGGAGCTATCTCCTCGCCGCCGTGATCCTCGAATCCGTTTTCGGGGTCAACGTGCGGCGCGTGAGTGAGGACTGCGATCTCACCCCCGAGACCGCGATGATTCTCCGCGAGATCGCGCATAAAACGGCGGTCCGGTTCTTTGACCGCCCGCTTCAGTCCCCGAGCCGCAAAGGGTCAACAGGCACCAAAGCCTGATCTCCGCCTGAAAAAATAAGAGAAGGAGTTGCTGGACTATGAAAATCGTGATCGCGATGGATTCGTTTAAAGGGTCGCTTACTTCTCTGGAGGCGGGAGAGGCCGCGGCGAAAGGGGCGACGGACGCCCTCCCTGACGCTGACCTCATCCTGATGCCGCTCGCGGACGGCGGCGAAGGTACGGTATCCGCTATCGTGAACGCGCTGGGCGGCGAAATGGTGCCTGTGGTGGTCCGGGGGCCGCTTGGGACCCCCGTTGAAAGCTCGTACGGGATGGTCTGTGTCGCGGATGAATCGGGTACGCCCCGCGTTACCGCGCTGATTGAAGCCGCGGACGCCGCGGGTCTCACGCAGGTGCCGGCGTATTTCCGGAACCCCCGGAAGACCACGACGGCCGGGCTCGGTGACCTGATCCGGCACGCGATCACGCGGGGGATCAAGGACTTTGTGATCGGGATCGGCGGGAGCGCGACAAACGACTGCGGGCTTGGGATGATGGAGTCACTCGGAGCGCGCTTTTTTGATGAAAACGGGGAACTTGTCGGCGGAACCGGGGACGATGTGAAGCGGGTTACGGAGGCGGATCTCGGTGAGCTATTAAAGCTCACCCGCGGGTGCCACTTTCGCGTCGCGTGCGATGTCACGAATCCGCTCTGCGGCGAAAACGGCTGCTCTTTTGTCTTCGGTCCTCAGAAAGGCGGGACGCCTGATATGCTTGCCGAAATGGATGAGGCGATCGGCCGTTTTTCGCGATTGATTGAGACTCAGATGGGGACAGAAAATGCCGCGGAAGCGCCAGGGGCCGGCGCGGCAGGCGGCCTCGGGTTCGCGTTCCGAACGGCGCTTGGCGCGGAACTCGTGTCCGGCACGGATCTTGTGCTCCAAACGATCGGAGCCTCCAAAAACCTCACGGACGCCGATCTCTTCATTACGGGCGAAGGACGGCTCGACTCCCAGACCGCGCGGGGGAAAGCGCCCGCGGGCGCTGCCCGGTTCCTGAAGCGGCTGAATCCAAAGTGCGTCGCGGTGGAACTCTGCGGCTCGATCGGAGAGCGCCCTGAAACGATCCACGCGCTTGGGATTGACGCCTTCTTCCCGATTATCGGGACTCCCGCGACTGAGGCCTCCGCGATGGACCCCGAAACCGCGAAAGATAACCTCCGCCGTACCGCGGCGGAAGCGGTGAGGTTCTTTGCCGCGGCCCGCGCGGCTGCGTCCTGAACGCCGGATCTCCGGGCGTTTCAGTTAGGCCCAGGGAAGGCGCTTTCCTTTTCTGATTCAAAACGGACTTAGAGTCAAAATTCAGAATGGCAGAAATCCATCGTTAGCTGTCATTTACCTTGTCATGCCTCTTTTGGCGCGTCCTTAGTATGGCTTTCACGGTGCCGACGGGGAGAAGTGTTTCCCTCGTGAGCCGTTAAAAACAGAGACTGAGGAGAATAAAAATGACGATGAAAGCCATCAACGAATGCAGCACGGTTCAGCTGATCCGCAGCGCCACGATCAAGGTGTCGCTTGGCGGGACGACGTTCCTGATTGACCCGATGCTGTCCGACAAGGGCGAGTTTCCGGGGTTCCCGGAATCGATGAACATGATGCAGCGCAATCCGACCGTTGAGCTGCCGCTTCCGGTTGAAGAGATTCTGAAGTGCGACGCGATCATTCTGACCCACACGCATGAAGACCATTGGGACGCGCATGCCCGCCGCGTGGTGCCGAAGGATAAGCTGATCTTCGTGAATAACGACGCTGAACTTGGTCATGTCCAGGACGCGGGCTTCACGAATGTCCGCGTGATGCAGGATGGTGAAGTCTTTAAGGGTGTAACCCTCATCCGCGCGAATGGCAATCATGGGTCTGACGAGATCCTGAGTGACGGTGTCTGGGGCGATCTGCTCGGTCACCCGATGGGCGTGATTTTTGAGCGTGAAGGCTGCAAGACGGTTTACGTGGTGGGAGACACGGTCTGGATTCCGGAAGTTTCCGAACGCATTCAGAAGTACAAGCCGGGTGTCATCGTGCTTAACACCGGTAACGCCATGATGTCTGACTGGGCGACGTCAATCATCATGGGCGGCCCCGACTTTATCCGCGCTTACCGTGAGGCGCCGGACGCCGCGATCGTTGCGGTTCACATGGATGCCGTGAATCACTGCGTGCTCCACCGTCCGGAGCTCCGCATGCTTACGCAGCGCCTTGGGATGGATCCGCGCCGCGCGCTGATTCCGGCGGACGGCGAAGTGCTGGTCTTCTGATCTCCTGAAGAGAAAAGAACGTTCCCGGACATCCTCCCGCGATGCCCGGGAATTTTTATGCTTCGCTCTCAGCCCCTGTTTCCTCTGCCTGGAAGGTCTTCCGGTAGCTTTGCGGCGACACTGCCTTCGCGGCCTGAAAGGCCTGCCGGAAGGTGACCGGGGACTGGAACCCGGTGTCCTCCGCGATCACGGCGATCGGAAGATCGGTGGTTTCCAGGAGCTCCTCCGCTTTCCGGAGTCTCAGGATGCGGAGCCAGGCGGCGGGGGTCTCGCCCGCGAACTTCCTGAAGCTCCGCGCGAAGTTCCGCGGGGACATCGAGGCGACACGCGCGAGAGTCTCCACGGATATTTCTTCTCTTAGATGCTCCTCGGCGTATCGCATCGCGAGGTTGAGGCGCGCGGACGGTGTGGTACGGGCGAGCGGCTCATCGATATACTGCGCCTGGCCTCCGTCCCGCACCGGCGGAATCAGCATATTGCGGGAGACGTCGTTCGCCGCGGCCGCGCCCTCATGCTTTCGGAAGAGGTAAAGACAGCAGTCGTTGCCGGCCGCGATGCCGCCAGACGTAATTCGGATCCGGTCATCGATATAAAGCGCCTTGGGATCGAGCTTCACGCGGGGGAACCGTGCCCGGAAGTCCCGCGCGAAACGCCAGTGGGTGACAGCCCGGTGGCCGTCAAGAATGCCGGCGTAGGCGAGCGGGTATGCGCCGAGACACAGTCCCGCCACTTCCTTTCCGTCATCCGCCGCTTTCTGAAGCGCCCCGATCAGCGCGGGGGAGGGTACCTTCCCGGGATCCGTCCAGTGCGGCATCAGGACGGTATCCGCGTCATCCAGCGCTTCAAGCCCGGCTGACACCGGCACATCAAAGCCGCCGAGCGCCCGGATGTTCCCGGGCTCCTCAGCGCAGAGCGTGACAAGCCGCCGGTGCTTCTCAGGCGGCAGCGTCTGCATGACAAGCCACGGGATCGACAGGAGATACGTGATGGTTCCGGGGGTCACAATGACCGCGGCGCGGCGCGCGGGGTGAGCCGGCGGCAGCGGATCCACATCCGGAAGCGGAAGGTCATAAGGCGTCATGAGTCAGAAATCCAAAATGGCAGAAATCCATCGTTAGCTGTCAATTTACCTTATCACGGTCACAGCCGCGCGTCCGTAGGATGGTTTTCATGGAAAGCGGAGGCGGAGAAAACCGCTCCGCGGGAATTAAAAAACTATCAAGGAGATTAACGACAATGAAAGCCATTCATGAATGCAGCACGGTGCAGCTGATCCGCAGCGCCACGATCAAGGTGTCGCTTGGCGGCACAACGTTTCTGATCGACCCGATGCTGGCTGAGAAGGGGGCCTTTTCCGGTTTTCCGGAATCGATGAACATGTCTCAGCGGAACCCGATGGTGGAGCTGCCGTTCCCGGTTGAGGAAGTGCTGAAGTGCGACGCGATCATTCTCACCCACACGCACGTTGATCACTGGGATGATGAAGCCCGCCGGGTGGTGCCGAAGGATCACCTGATCTTCGTGAATAACGAAGAAGAGCGCGGCCAGGTTGAGGCGGATGGCTTTACGAATGTCCGCGTGATGCAGGATGGTGAGGTGTTTAAGGGCGTCACGCTTTTCCGCGCGAACGGCAACCACGGGTCGGAAGAGATCCTGAATAGCTACATGGGAGATTTCCTCGGTCATCCGATGGGCGTGATTTTTGAGCGCGAAGGCTGCAAGACGGTTTACGTGGTGGGGGACACGGTCTGGATTCCTGAGGTGTCCGAGCGCATTAAGAAATTTAAGCCCGGTGTCATCGTTCTCAACACCGGAAACGCGATGATGGCTGAGTGGAGCAGCTCGATCATCATGGGCGGTCCCGACTTTATCCGCGCCTACCGTGAGGCGCCGGACGCCGCGATCGTCGCGGTTCACATGGATGGCTTCAACCACTGCGTGCTCCATCGTCCGGAGCTCCGGCTCCTCACGCAGCGCCTCGGGATGGATCCGCGCCGCGCGCTGATCCCGGCGGACGGCGAAGTTCTCGTCTTTTGATCGATCTGAAGGAAAAGGCGCGGCTTGCGATGAACCGTGCCTTTTTCTCCGGGCTTTCTATCTTCTGAATGGGTAAAACTGCTGGCAGTCGTACCACACCACCGTATAGTAAATTTCATACAACGCCGGACTTTCGTACCAGCCCTGCCGGAGGGTCATGACGTAGCCGCCGGTGAGTGAACAGACAATCGGAAGAACGGAATCATTGAAGTCGAATTCCGGGCTCCCGAGCGATGTCTGATGTTTGGGGCCGCGGACACCGAACCGAAGCATGATGCCGGGCACGATACTCTGATACCGGGAGAAATCGTCCGGCACGGGGAGCGGCAGAAGATCTGTCCTTGCGGCATCGGTGAATAGATCGTTAATCAGATCGCGCGCGTATCCGACCCGTTCCGGATCATTGCCGCCGGAAGCTGAACCCGGCGTTGCACCCGGTTCCGGGGCTGTAAACCCATAGGTCCCCATGGGGAGCGTCGGATCCGCGCAGACCCCGAAAATCGTCTCAATTCCGTATTTCTCAAAAATTCCCGAATTGATTACCGCGTCCGCCCCGCCGCCGGTTTCAGAACCGGGTTCGAAAATCAGAACGAGGGTCGAATTTCCAAGCTTTGTGTCGTGCGCGAAATTCCGGGCGACCCCGAGAAGCCAGGCTATTTCGCCGTCGTGCCCCTGGGTGTGAGCGGCTCCCGGATTCCGGCTGCGGTAAAAGATGTCGTTTCGTTCCGTCACCGGAGACGCGTCAATCCGGGCTCGAAGCGCGATAACGGGCTGCATGCTTTCCCACTTGTCGTCGGGGAACATGACAGGTCGGCGGCGATTGATAACCGCGATGACACCCCCTGGGACGGATTTCAGATCAATGTGACGGACACCGAACCGGAGCAGGGTGTCCGCGATCCGTTTCGCTGTCCGGTGTGTCCGGAAACCGAGTTCGGGATGCGCGTGGAAATCACGCCGGATCTTCAGAAGCTGACTCTGCCAGAGGACAAACTCCGGAAATACCCAGTCCTTTCCCACCATTTTCATTGTTCTCATTGAGGATCCGTCCTTTGATTCGGGTACCGCGTTCGGCGGGAGTCTGATCCTCACGGCCAGGCTCTCCTGTAGATATGCGTTTGATTACTTCGGTGCCAGATTCGCTGTTCGCTCTTAATTGTAAGTCAGGGGAAAAAGGGAAAGAAAGCGGCCGGGCTTCCGCGCGGTTTTGACAGCAACAGGGGGAAGGATCCCAAAGTGCGGGGAGAACACCTTTTTCAGTGCGCCGGATCGGAGTCCCAAGATGGGAACGTTTCTGTCGCCTCAGGTACGCAGAAATGCTTCTTTTTTCTAAGCAATTCCTTTTAATCACAATGCCTTATTGGCAAAAAGATTCCGGCAGTTAGAATCGAAATTAGCGCTGAAGAAAGCACTTAGGGGCTTTCTCCGCGCGGCGAAAAAGCTGAATTCTGGAGGAGAACTGAAATGGCATTTGGACAGAAAGTGCTATCGCGCGTGAAATCCGTGCTGACGTTCGACCCCCGGTCGGACGCCCCCGTGACGCGCCGGGTGGCTTTTGTGATTGAACCGAATACTGAGACTCAGGGGAAAGCGCCCGAGGCGGGTGCCGCGATCAGCGGCGCGGCGGAGCTCATTCTCCGGGTCGAAACCGCCGCCCAGGCGATCTGGGGCGCTGAGGCGCACGTGGTGTCGCTTGGTGACACCGGGGTGCCGCTCAGCTGCGGCCCGACCCGCGTCGAAGTGAAGATTGAGGCTCGCGCCCGGAGCGAAGGCGAAATGAAGCACCTCATTTCGCTTCTCCGTGAAGAAGCCCGCGTGATCTGCGACCGCCGCCGTCTCATTATTACGGAAGAGCAGATCAGTGAGCGTGTGGTGAAGCCGGGGACTCCGGAACCCGTCATCGAAACGGTGACGGAAGAAACCCGCGTGTACGGCGTGTAAAGCATTCCGATCCGGGGTTCCGGATCCAGAGTTTGGGAACGACCGGCGACCTGGAGGACCTCTCCTACAGCCTTCCAGGCACCGTCCGAAGGAGTCTTATCAGAGCAATTTCGATAAGCTCCTTTTTTTTGCCCGCGCGGCCCGAATCCCGGGAGACGTGGATCGTCAGCTCGGATTGATTTTGGATGGGCGATTCGGTATGTTTAAGGAACGGACGGGGGCTTACCCATCCGTGAAGGCAAGGGACGGGGGTATGACACCCATCCGGCAAAAAGAAGGCTCGCGATTCATACCGCGGGCCTTTTGCTTTATTCGGGATTCCGGAATGTGAAGACAAAAAAATGGATGGAACCGGGGCAGGAGAGAACTCCTCGGATCCATCCAACAAGCCGTTATGGGAGATTTACGAGACCGCCTCTCAGAGGGAGAGAAGGAGGGGCGGTCTCAAGGCTTTCGGCAGGTGGCTTAGGCCTTGCCGAGAGCGTTCATCGCGGAACCGGCGCGGAACCAGGTGAGCTGCTTCGCGTTATACGAATGCTGAGCCTGGAAGCGGTCTTCGGTGCCGTCCTCATGCTTGCAGACGATCGTCACCGTCTTCCCCGGAGCGATCTGGGAGAGGCCGAGGACCGAGATGCGGTCCTTCTCACGGATCTTGTCGTAATCCTTCGGGTCCACGAAGGTGAGCGCGAGGACGCCCTGCTTCTTCAGGTTGGACTCGTGGATTCGGGCGAGGCTCTTCGCGAGCACCACCACGACGCCGAGGTAACGCGGTTCCATGGCGGCGTGTTCACGGGAAGAACCTTCACCGTAGTTATCGTCGCCGACGATGATCGACTGGATGCCCTTGTTCTTATAGAGGCGGGCGGTCTTCGCGGGGGACTCGTAGTCCTTGTTCACCACGTTCCAGACGCTCTGGCTCTTGCCGTTAAAGGCGTTCGTCGCGCGTTCGAGGAGGTTATCGGAAATCCGGTCGATGTTGCCGCGGTACGGAAGCCACTTGCCCCCGGGGGAGATGTGGTCCGTCGTGCACTTACCCTTCGCCTTAATCAGCAGCGGGAGATCGACGTAATCCTTGCCGTTCCAGGCCGGGAACGGGGTGAGGAGGCGGATACGCTCGGCGTTCGGAGCCACCACAACCGGGACCTGCTTGAAGTCCGGGATGATGCAGCCGCCGACGTTCGTGGCAAAGCCCTTAGCCGGGAGTTCCTCACCGACCGGAGTCGCGAGCTTGAAGGAAATGCCGTTCGCGCCGGTCACCGTGCTCTTCAGCGGGTTGAAGCGCATATCGCCGTTGATTGCCATCGCGACCACGATTTCAGGAGACGCGAGGAAAGCCTGGGTCTTCTTGCTGCCGTCGTTACGGCCGGCGAAGTTGCGGTTGAAGGACTCGATGATCGTGTTCACCTTCGTCTTATCGCCGATGTGACGATCCCACTGGCCGATGCAGGGGCCGCAGGCGGTGGTCATCACGGTGGCGTTCAGCTTCTCAAACTGCTGCAGAATGCCGTCACGCTTCAGGGTCTCACGAATGCGGACAGAGCCCGGAACGACGATCAGCGGCGTCTTGATCTTCACGCCCTTATCGAGGCACTGCTTCACGATCGAAGCGGCGCGGGTGAAGTCTTCGTAGGAAGAGTTCGTGCAGGAGCCGACGAGAGCGACTTCGATATTTTCCGGAATGTTCTTCTTCGCGAGCGTGTCACCGACCTGGTCAAGTTCCATCGCGGCATCCGGAGAGAGCGGGCCGTTGATGAGGGGCTTAAGTTCCGAGAGGTTCAGTTCAATCACGCGGTCAAAGTACTTCTCCGGGTGAGCATAGACTTCGGGGTCCGCCTGCAGGTCCTTCGCGACACCGTCAGCGAGGTCCGCCACCGCTTCGCGGTTCGTGGCCTTCAGGTAAGCCTTCATGTGGGAGTCATACGGGAAGACGGAGGTCGTGGAGCCGACTTCAGCGCCCATGTTGCCGATCGTCGCCTTGCCGGTCGCGGAGATGGTGTTCGCGCCGTCACCGAAGTATTCAATAATGCAGTTCGTGCCGCCCTTCGTCGTCAGGATCTGAGCGACGCGGAGGATGACGTCCTTAGGAGAGGCCCAGCCCTGGAGCTTACCGGTGAGCTTCACACCGATCAGCTTCGGCATCTTGAGTTCCCACTCGGAACCCATCAGAGCGTCCACGAGGTCAGCGCCGCCGACACCGATCGCGAGCATGCCGAGACCGCAGGCGGTCGGGGTGTGGGAGTCGGTGACGAGCATCATGCCGCCCGGGAAATCGTAGTTCTCAAGGAACACCTGATGGCAGATGCCGGAACCCGCGGGCCAGAAGTCGAAGCCGTAGCGGCGGGACACGGTGCGCAGGAAGTCGTACGTTTCCTTGTTGTAGTGGTCAGCGAAGGCGATGTCCTTACGGGCGCCGGCGTTCGCGGTCACGAGGTGATCGCAGACCATAGCGGCCGGGAGGGCAATCTTCTTCTTGCCGGAGACCATGAACTGGAGAATCGCCATCGGGCCGCCGATGTCGTGCGTACCGGCGCGGTCCGGACGGAATTCGGCGTAAGACGCGCCGCGCTTATATTCCTTCACCGCTTCCGGATCGTAGAGGTGGGTGTAGAGGATCTTTTCAGAGAGGGTGAGCGGGCGGTTCAGCTTCGAACGGACCGCGGCGAGCTTCTTCGGATAGTTCGCGTAGAACGCTTCGATCATGTCGAAGTTGCGGATCTGGGCGGTCGGAGCCTTGTGAGCCTTCTTGGCAGACTGCTTCGTGGCAGCGGATGCGATATCCGCAATGCCCATCGTCGACACACCGGCGGCGCCGATCGCGGTATCCTTGAGCAGGGTACGGCGGGACACCTGGAATTTATTCTGAGATTCCATGTTGTTCTCTCCTCGGCCGGAATTCGAATGGCAGTTCGGAATCCGGACGTTGGTTTCAGGTTTGATTCTGGTTTTCTAGGCCCGAAGAAGTTTCTGAGACCTCTTCAGTACGGTGAACATTGTTCCGCCGACCTACCACTACGTAGTGTGTTTTCAGTCAAAAGACTATTCGGCGGTTGTCCTTTCTGGGTAAGCAATCTGACACTGATGCCATGAAACGTTCCCACAAACTCAGGACAGCCTTTGCTGCGATCCTTATTTCAGCGGCTTTTCAGGTCCTCGCGGCCGGAACGGCGGGCGCCGCTGTGGCCGGAGAAGCAATTCCGGACGTGACGCTCGGGATCGTCTATTACACAAGCCCGTCCCCTAACGAAGAGATCATTCCGGACACGATCCGGGCGCTTGAGAAGCGGATCGGGAAACAGCATCTGCGGATCAAGGAGTACACGCTGGAGCAGCTGCGGGACGCGATCAAGAACGGGGACGTGGATGTGTTCCTCGCGTCAAGCGGCTTCTACCGCCGCATGGTGCAGTACGGCGCGAGTTCGCTCGCGACCGTCGCCTCCAAAAACTACCCGGACCCGAATCACAGTGACGGCGCCGCGCTGATTGTGCGGAATGACTCCGGGATCCGGACGCTTTACGACGCGAAGGGCTCGGTCCTTGGGGCCTCCTCCCCCACCGCGTTCACGGGGTATCAGCTGGCGCTTGGCGAAGTGCTGCGGCAGGGGTTTGACCCGGAAGCGTTTTTCAAGAAAACAAACTTCTATGGCGGGGGCCCCGGCGCTGTCTCGATCCTTGACGCACTGAGGCGGAAGGATGTCGACATCATCACGCTCCGCATCTGTTGGCTTGAGGGGTGGCTGAAGAAGCATCCGGAGGATAAGGGGCTGTTCCGTGTGATCGATCAGCGGGACGCGAACGAGCCCTGCCAGCGTTCAACCGACCTCTATCCCACGTGGACCATCGGCACGAGCGCGAATACGCCGCCCGAGATCTCAAAGATTGTGACATCCGCGGTGCTCGAGATGCCGCCGACGAAAGACGGCTTCTACTGGAGCATCGCGACGGACTTCCGGTCCGTTGACGCGCTCTTCAAGGGTCTCAAGATCGGTCCCTACCGCTATTTAAGAGAGTGGTCGCTCAGTCGCTTCATCATGACCTACTGGAGCGCGATCCTGATCGGGATCCTCCTGATCCTCGGTCTCATCCTTCACAGTGTCCGAACCGAGGTGCTCGTGAAGCGCCGCACGGCGCAGCTCCAGGAGTCGCTCCGGATTCAGAAGGAGTACGAGGAGAAGTCCCGCGAAGACGCGGCGAAGATCAGCTTTATGGAGAAGATGGGGATCATCGGGCAGCTCTGCTCGGTGTTCGCGCATGAGATGCGGCAGCCGCTCGGCGCAATTTCGCTCTACGCCCAGGGGATGAAGTCGCTTATCAAGCGGGGGAAAGCCTCTGAATCCCAAATGGAGATGGCGCTTGGGAAACTCGAAACGCAGGCCGAGCGGGCGAGCGACATCGTGGAACGCGTGCGGGCCTACGCCCGGGCAAAGGATATCGACCGGAAACCGATATCACTCAACGACGTCGTCACCCGGTCGCTTGCCGGGTACCGCTCCGCGTCCGGATCCCGCGTGCGGTTTAAGCGCACTGACGCGAATGCGGTGACGCTTATCGCGGATCAGCTCGAAATGGAGCTCGTCGCCTATAATCTCATTAAAAACGCGGCGGAAGCCGTAAAAGATCAGCCGGACGGGGTGGTTGAGATTATCATCGCGTCGAACCCCGGTAAAGCATTGCTCGCGGTGTCGGATAACGGGCCGGCGCTGACCCCGGAGCAGCTTGCCGAAATCGAGAACCCGTCGGGAGCCCTGAAGAGCTCGAAGCACGAGGGGATCGGACTTGGGCTCCTCATCGTGAAGTCGATCGTGGAGCGGAACGGCGGGCGGCTTTCGATCGAGAACGGGAGCGTCCGGGGAGTGACGATCTACGTGCACCTCCCAGCCGCGGACTCAAATGACAAGAAGCCGCGGGACGATGCCGCCGAGCCAAATTAAAAAGAGCCGGCGGATCGGGCGGCAGGTTTTGTGAAAGCTGAAACCGCCGCGGATTCAAAGAAAGAATCGGGCGCTCAAGGGGAGAGCTCCCTGAACTGAAAAACGCCGGGGAGCGACCCTTGGGGAAGCGGTCGCTGCCTGATGCCTAAATAAGGAGAGAGAAAAAATGGCGAATACGGAGATCCCGGAAATCACGGATGACATCAAGGCGAAGTGTCTCATCCGGACCGTGGACGATAACCCCGCGATGCGGGAAGCGCTGGAATTCATGCTGACCGCGGAAGGGTGGCATGTGAAGACCTACGAAAACGGCCGCGCGTTTCTGACAGACGACGCCCCGTCCACCCCTGGCTGCGCGATTCTCGACGTCCGGATGCCCGGGATGAGCGGGCTTGAGCTGCAGCAAGAAATGAATGTCCGAGGGTACGCGCTCCCTGTGATCTTCCTCACCGGGAACGGTGACATCGATATGGCGGTGGGCGCGATGCGGGACGGCGCGGTGGATTTCGTGCAGAAACCCGTGCGTCAGGAACGGCTTCTCAAAGCGATCGCGCGCGCCGTGACGCGGAGCGTGAGTGAGACAGGGGCGGTAGAAACCGAAGGCGCGATCCGGGCGAAGGTTCAGGAGCTCACGGACCGCGAGCGCGAAATCGCGGAACTGATCGGGAAGAAGCTCACGAACCGCCAGATCAGTGAGCGCACTGGGATCACGGTGCGGACCGTCGAAGTGCACCGCGCGGCGATTATCCGGAAGCTTGGCGTCCGGAATCCGGACGAAATCGAGCGCTATCTGAACGCGTAATTGAGTCGGGGTGAGTTTCCCGCCGCCGAACGCGCCGGGACCCTTGCTGAATGGTTGTTCACCCGAAATTTCACAGATAAAAAAATGGAAGGCAATTATGTAACTGCCTTCCACTAAATTTGATCTTGTCTACACTTCACCGACGCAGAATCAGGATGAGAGTGACCTAGACCGACACACAGAGTAAAAACCATGTTCAACGCCCGTGATTTCTCTCGGTAATTGAACGATTTACAATGTATCACTTGTGATTCCAGAAATCAACTTTGGCCACTATCACCAAATAGGTATTTGCTGATTCATGTCAATAATCTTTGGCATAGATCAAATACGGGATTACCTCTCCGCAATAGCCCGATATTACAGCGTTTTTAAGAACTTATGCGACTTTTATCTGATCTCACAAGTAGGTACGCCGTGTGACAGATTTTTGAGAGGCTGTGGGGGTTACAGGTATTTTATTGGGTGAAGTAAAACACTACTAATCCGATTCTTATGGCGGTTTTTGTCGTACGGGTTTCCGGATTTAAGAAACTGTTAAGGACAGATGCCGACTTTGGGTGCAGAAATAGGCAAAAATCCAATTATAAGGTGAATTTCTCATTTTGGTGAAAAAAGACGCGGTATTTTTTATTCAGTGTCGCTATTCCAATAACGAATAACGTGGAAAAATATTCGGGGGCGAAATCAGTGCCCCCAGTCTCCTGAACAGCCCGCTTGAGGGTTCAAAAAGGGCAAAGAAGAAAAGAGCGGGGTGCCATGAAAACGGCATCCCGCTCTTACGTACGGTTTAAGGGAAGCTCAAGGCTCAGAGGGACGAGAAGAGTCCGAGGATCTTCCAGTACGGCACACCGATGAGCGCGAAGATCACGTAGCTCACGAGTGTCATGAAGAGCCCTGTGGCCCACCACTTCTTAAGCGGGACGTAGCCAGCGCCGAAAAGCACCGGGCCCGCGGCGTTCGCGTAGTGGGTGACGTACGCACCCATCACGCCGCACATCACGAAGACAAGGAACATGTCCATCTTGGGGAGCCCCGCCGCGAGACCGATCGTGTACTGCACCGGAATGACGGATGCCATATACGCGCCGCAGGAGACGAAGAGGTAGCGGCAGGCGGTGCCGGCGAAGACAAGGGTAATCAGAAGCCCGATGTGGCTGAAGGACGAGAAGTCGATATAGGTCTCGAGCCACCCGGCGAGCCAGTTAAAGAACTGGAATTTATTGAGTGCGCCGGCCATACCGAGAATGCCGCCGTACCAGATGAGCGTTGACCAGATCTGACCGTTCACCGCGATGTCCTTCCACTTGAGGACGCCGGTGAGCAGCGTGAGCGCGATGAAGGCGAGCACCACCGCGGTGGAGTTGATCTTGGTGTAGGACGAAGTTGACCACAGAATGATCGCGAGGAGGAAGAGAACGAGAAGGATCTTTTCGTTTCTTGAGATCGGGCCGAGGTCCTTCAGACCCTCCGCCGCGATCCGCTTGTTATCGATCTTTCCGATTGTGGGTTTATAGATCTTATAAATGATGAGCGGCGCGAGGAGGAGCACGACACCGGCCGGCACGATAAAGGAGATCGTCCACTGGATCCAGGAGATCTGAAGCCCGAGGATCTGATCCGTCATCGCCCAGGCGACCCCGTTTGCGGCGTAACTCGTGAGGAACGTGATCCCGGTCGCCATCGTGATGATGTAGAGGAGCTGCGAGAGATAGGCGCCGATCTTTTCCGGGTTGTGATCCGGGGTGGAACCGAGCGTCTCCGCGACCGAGCGGAAGATCGGGAAAATGATGCCGCCGGTTCGAGCGGCGTTCGAAGGGGTCATCGGCGCGATGATGAAGTCAGAAAACGCCGCGGCGTAGCCGAGCCCGATCGCGGATCGCCCAAAGATCCGGATCAGGTGATAGGCGATCCGTTTCCCGAGCTGGGTGTCACGGAACGCCTGCGCGATCACGAAGGCGCCGACGACGAGCCAGGTCATCGCGAGCGCGTAGCCTGAGAGCGCCACGGCCTGGCCTTTCATCGTGACGGAATAGAACCCGAGGAAGATGAGAAGAATGGCGGCTTCAGAAAACGGATGCAGCATGATTCCGAGAATCGCGCCCGCGTAGAAGGGGAAGAGCTCCCATGCCTTGGGGTTCATTCCGGCGGGAGCCGGAAGCAGAAGGAGGAGAAGCGGCAGGAAGCACACAAGGATTTTGATGATCTGCGACTTTTTCATGGAAACACTCCATCAGCAGAAAGCACCGGAACAATCTACCGTGAGTTGCTGTATACCAGTATACCAATAAATCTAACACTTTGATAATCAAAGCGGTATACCTATCAGGAGGTAACCGTGGCCCTGAATTGATGTAAGACGGTTTTCCGGTACCTGGCGTGTCCCAGAGATCGGTTTTTCGGAACGTCAAAAAAAGCGGCAGGTCCCTCCCCGGGGACGCTGCCGCTCTGGCGCTTTACCGAGCGCTTTTCTTACGCTTCGCGCGTCCGGATCACGTAGAGCTTGTCGCCCGGGCGGACGCGCTCGGGGACCTTGAACGTGATGTCGTCCTTCTTCTCAAACGAGTCGGCGGGCTTTTCGTCCGCGAAGATTTCAGTGGGCTCCGCGTACGCCGCGCCCGTCGTGGGGCCGGTGATGAGGAGCTTTTCGCCCTTTTTGAACCCGCCCGCTTCAAGCACGAATTCGGCGATCGAAGGCTTCACGAAGAAATTCACGCACTTTCCGACGTAGAACTTCTTTTCCGTCGCCTTGGTCCCGTAGCCGTTCGTGATATCCGCGACCGGGGCTCCGAGGTAGTACCCCTCCCAGAACCCGCGGTTAAAGACGGCAGCGAGTTTCGCGTCCCACTTCGTGCGGCAGGACTCGTCCCATTCACCCGCGATATAGGTCCGGATCGCTTCGTCGTAGCACTCCACCACCGTGCGGACGTATTCAGGACCGCGGGCGCGGCCTTCGATTTTGAACACGCGCACACCGGCGTCAATCATCCGATCCAGGAACCCGATCGTCTTCAGGTCCTTCGGGCTCATGATGTATTCGTTATCGACCTCGAGATCGATATCCCGCGTCTTATCTTTCACAAGGTAGGAGCGGCGGCAGGTCTGCAGGCACTGGCCGCGGTTCGCGCTTTCGCCCCGTGTCCCGAGACTCATGAAGCATTTTCCGGAAACGGCGAGGCAGAGCGCCCCGTGGCAGAACATCTCGATCCGCATCGGCTGCCCGGAGGGTCCGAGGATCGGTTCCGAGACGATCGCGTCGTGGATCCGCTTGACCTGTTTGAGATTCAGCTCCCGCGCGAGCACCGCGACATCGGCGTACGCCGAGTAGAACCGGAGCGCCTCCGTGTTCGAGATGTTCATTTGCGTCGAGAGATGCACTTCCACGCCCGCTTTCTTCGCGTAGCCGAGCACCGCGGCGTCAGACGCGATGATCGCGGAAATGCCGGCCGCTTTCGCGGCGTTCACGATTCGCCGCATTTCGTCGAGTTCCTCGTCGTACACGATCGTGTTCACGGTGAGGTAGCTTTTCACGCCCTTATCGCGGCAGAGTTCCGCGATCTCCCGAAGGTCATCAATCGTGAAGGCGTTCGCGGAGTGCGCCCGCATATTGAGCTTTCCGACCCCGAAGTACACGGCGTCAGCCCCGGCCTGGAACGCCGCGTAGAGCGACTCGCGGGAACCGACAGGAGCCATGATTTCAAAGTCAGAGCGGAGCATAAAGGGAGAACCACAAACGGAAAAAAGCGAAAAAAATAAGAAGCTCCCGCATTCTAGGCGAAAGAGCTTCTTCTGTTGAGCCGCTGAGCTTGTATCAGGCGAGCGACGCCATCACGTCACGCAGGAGCCTGAAACCGGAGTCGAGCACCGAGAGCACCGGGGTCTTGAAGCCCTTCATCTGCGGGGCGAGCGCTGCCATCGAGGGCTGCGCGAGGAGAATCGCGTCCACCGTGCCATCCACCTTCGCGGCTTCGGCGGCGAGAGCTTCCCGCGTCACATGATGCGTTTCCACCGTGACATCAAGCCCGCGGCGGTAGGCGAGGTTAAGAAGCAGCGTTTCGCTCGGGTGAAGCGCGGCCTTCGCGGTGCCGAAAATCGCGAAGCGCTTCCCGATCTTCAGCGCGTCGAGGATCATCCCTTCATCGATACGGACGATGCGGGGGTTGAAGAAGCTCGCGAGCGCGGTCGCGGTGTTGCCGTACACCACGCATTCATTCAGGATCGCGTCGCAGCCGACATTTTCAGCCGCTTCGTAGAGGTGAAAGAGCGCCCGGTTATCAGCAGGGGTAGGACCGGATTCGGAGATGGTGGGGTTGAGGAGCCCTTCACCGATAAACTGACGCACTTCGATACCCGGAAGGTACTGTTCGCAGAGCGACCGGAGGAGAGCGGAGGAACCGCTTGACGTCTGGACAATGCCAAGAATCTGAGCCATGGCTTTCTATCCTTTTTGGAATTTTTTGAGTTACGGGAGTTGGTGACTCTTGAGTGACTTCAAGGATAGCCGGAATCAGAGCGCCCGGTGCGCTGCGGGGTTACACCGCGCCCCCTTCGCCCTTCTTCCAGTGATTCGGCGTGACGCCGAATCGGAGCCGGAACGCTCGGGAAAAATGCTGCTGCGTCGCGAACCCGTTCCGGTCAGAAATCGTGCGGAGGGGGAGGCGTGAGAGTTCGGGGTCCCGGAGGTCGGCGGCGGCCGCCTCCACCCGGATCCTTACGAGTTCATTCATCGCGGTGGTCCCAGCGTCCCGGAATGCCTCGGTGATGTAGCGGGTCGTGACCCCGGCGTCGGAGGCGATCTCCTCAAGCGACAGCCCCTTTTCCGCTCGGCGGCGCGTCATGATCCCGAGGACGGTGGTCCGGAGGGTGCCGAGCGCCGCGCTCGGGTGCTTTGCCCGGCGCATCGGGAGCGCCTCAATCACGGGCGGGAGAAAAGCGGGGAGAGCGGAAGCGGCCCGCGCGAAATCCTCATCCCCATAGAGGAACGCCGCGCGGAAGAAACTTTCGAGAATCCGGATAAAGGCGTCAGAGGCCCAGCCGCTCCCCTGGATCCCGGTTTTCGGGATCTGGCGTCGGGGGATTTCGTCTGACTTCGGCACCGCCGCAAGCGGGAGCGAAAGCAGAAAAATCTGGCTTCCCGCAGGGGTAGTGATCCTGAGGTCTTCGCCATCCAGAATCGGAACAAAGGATCCTGGGGTCACCTGGAGCCTTGTCTTTCCTTCAGCGATTTCAGATGTTCCCGCCGCGGCGAAGAGAAGGAGTAGCCGGGCGTCGTCTGACGCGGCGACGGGTTTCGCTTTCCGTTTGAAGACAAGCCCCGGACCTTCGGCTCGGGCGGCCGCGATTCCCCCGGCCTCCCGGACACTCACGCGGAAGCTGAGTCCCGATTCCGCCGCTTTCCCGCTCCCCGCCGTGAACCCAAAGGGGGCGAGCGCTTCCGTGAGATGCGCGAGGTTCTCGTCAGCGTTGAAATCAGGACGCGGTGTCAGGTCAGACGTGATCGGCATAAAGAAAAAGGGGAAGGCATTAAAAAGTCTTCCCCATTCTCCTACAGGCGTGAGCCCCGGGCAAACCGCGCCGGGGCGACGAGTCTACGGTCAGAAGCCGCTCTTCTTAAGCCACGCCTTCAGTTCCGCGTCGGATTTCCGAGCTTCATCTCCCGGCACCCAGAATTCAGGCTTGATTGTGGCCTTCGGGCAAAGCTTATGAATATCCGCGACGACACCCGCCGGGGACGAGCTCCCCGAGGTCGTTACCGGGAAGACGGTCTTTCCGGCGAGCGGATGATCCATGAGGAACGTCCGCATCGGGGTATCAAGGTGCCCCCACCAGAGCGGGGCGCAGATAAAGATCGTGTCGTAGCCCGAGAGATCCGGAATCTTCGTCTTGATTTCACGGCGGCTCCACTTCCGGATTTCTTCCCGGGCGCCGTCCGTCATATCGCTGTAGCGGGGGGCGTAGGGAACCTTCGGCTCAATCCTGAGAATCGGGGCGCCGGTTTCGGCGTGGATCCGCTCCGCGAGGTACGCGGTGTTCCCGGAGCGGGAGAAGAGGATGATGAGCGCCTTCGCTTTCGGCTTTGGGGCGGCGAAAAGCGCGGGAGAGGCGGCGGCGATCGCCGCGGCTGAGACACCGGTGAGGAACGTCCGGCGCGAGATAAATTTTGTTTGGTTCATTGCGTATAGCTCTTGCTTTATTGTTTTCTTCGCTGCTTGCGTCTGAGGACAGGCCGCACTCTGATTCATAGAAGAGGCTTCCATCGGGGCTTACAGCTTTGCCTCAGGCGTTTACAACTTTTTTCTGATGGGTTGAAGTAAAAATTACTTCAACCCCTTAAAATATAAAGGAATTCCTCAAAAATATCAGTTAAGTATTTGAGAATATCCGTCAAGAAAATGGGGCTTCGCGGTCTCATAATCCGCGCCTTTTTCGCGTTAATCTAAAAGGCGAAACCACAAAAAAATCCCGGCAGCAATAGAAAAAGATGGAGAGCTTTTTCCTATGAAGAATGCAGCATTGGAGTCCCCGGATCAGGTCCGACGGCGCCGCCAGATGTTTGAGCGGCTGGACGGGATCTGTCCCACCCCCGAAATTCTCTACTCCGACATCACAGGCGTTTCCGTTTATCGGCGGGAGAGCGACGACGTGATCGACTGCAATGGCGGAAAAGAGATGGCGTGCTTTGTTGTCTCCGGCACGAAAGAAAATCATATCGGCGGCCGGAAGTATGTCTACACGGAGGGGGAGTGTTTCGTGTCCTCGCTCTGCGTCCCGGCGTTCTTCCACTCGGTCGGCGCGTCGCACGAAAAGCCCTATATTTCGGTCGGCCTGCAGTTCGAGCCCGAGATCATCGCGGAACTCACGAAGCGTGACCCGATCCCCCACCCCGACTGGATCCCGGATGAGCTTGGGTTTGTGTTCCAGGCTCCGGAGCCGCTCGCGGACGCCTTTGACAGGCTCTCGCGGCTTCTTGAACACCCCGAGGACGCTCAGGTGCTGCAGCCCCTCGTGTCCCGCGAAATCCACTACTGGATCCTGAAGTCGCCCGCCGGGAAAACCATCCGGCAGCTCATGATGCCGGGGACCCGCTGCCACGCGATCACGGAGGCCGTGCAGTGGATCCGGTCTCACTACCGGGAACCGATCCGGGTGGATGAGCTTTCGGACCGCGTCCATATGTCGACATCCGCTTTCCACCGCGTTTTCAAAACCGTGACGGGATTTCCGCCGCTGAAGTTCGTGAAAATGCTGAGGCTTTACGAGGCCCAGCGGCTCATGGTCCGGCTGGGCTGGAACGTCACGGACACGGCGTCCGCGGTGGGGTACGAAAGCGCGCCGCAGTTTATCCGCGAGTACAAGCGCCTTTTCGGAGAGCCCCCGATGAAGGACGTGAAGCGGCTGGAGACGCAGGATGGTCCGGGCATTGTCCGTGTGATCTGACGCCGATTAGATTCAAAAAGAGAGGAGGGCAGTCCGCAAAAGACTGCCCTCCTGTTTTTTTGAGCTCAGGAGATTCGGCTTTAATCAGAAGCGGAACCCCGCTTCAAATCCGACATTGAACCCCGTGTCGTGCGCGTAACCGGAAGTGAGGTTCGCGAAGACCCGTCGTCCGGGGCTTTGGAGCGACGCGGTGCCCTGGATCACAAAGCCGTCCCGAGCGCCGCGCTCTGTCCGGGTTTCAAACGAGGTGCCGGGGTACCCAGCGAACGACGCCGTGGTCGTGTAGCTGCTTCCCGTGAATTCATGCTTCCAGCCCGCCGTAAGGTTCGCGGCGAGCCGCAGCCCGGTTTCGGTTCGGGAGAAGCCTGAGAGGTGACCTCCGACAGTTGTGGCGAAGGTGTCTTCGCTCCCGCCTTTGATACGGAGATTCACGCCGTCACCGCCCCGCTCCGTAAAGCCTTCGCGGTGTGTCACGCCGTACTCCGCGGTAACGATCGGGCCGAATGACACATTCCCGGCGTAGAAGTCTTTTCCAAGCGTGGCGAGGCCCGACGCTCCGACACTCGTATAGTGGCCTTTCGCCGTACGGCGATAGTCACTGATCGCGATACGGCGCTTTGAGTGGTTCTCATCAAACCCGACTCGGACGGCCCCGGCGATATAGAAGCCGTTCCACGCGTCCGGCGAATAGAAGGCGTGGGTTCCGACGGAGAACCCAGCGGAATTCACGCGGTCATTGTGATTCTGATGGAGTGACGTGTGACGCCCGATAAGCCCGGCATCGAGCCCGAAGGTCAGACCGTCGCTCGCGTTCCGTTCGACGCCTGCGAGAATGCCAGCGGCCGACCCCCGGTAGTCCGCGTGCCCCGAGAGCCCGTGCCGCAGCGTTCTCGAGGCGAACGGTATCGCATAGCCGGTCCACTGTGAAATGGGGAAGCCAGACGCGGCAGCGCCGTCCGGTGCCGCGGGATCCGCCTCCGCTTCGAGTTTCGACGCATGGACCCGGGAGAAGAGCGCAGTGTTCGCGGCGCTCATGCCTCGGAGCTCCGCGTCCGCGGCGGCGTTATAGGTTTCGGCGGAAATCTGCGAAAGCGCCGCGTCCACCGCCGCGCCGTTCGGAAGGTAGTCGATCGTGCGGATAAGAGTCTGGGCGTCACCTTCCGCGGCCGAGGCAAGCCCGAGCACCCCGGATCCCGCGCCGCGGGCAGCGGGCGATGTCCCGTACTGGCTATAAGCGTTGCTCGGCCGCTCCACCGTGATTGTGGGGGTCGCGCGGCTCCCGGACACCCGGAGTGTCAGCGTGGGGGAGCGGGTCGAGGCCTTGATCGTGCCCTCCCACTCGAGATTGCCGCCGTTCAGCGTGACCGCCGAGTGCCGCGCGGTGATGGCGGTGCCGGTGCGGTAGTAGGTTTCGGGCGGCGAGAGGAGCCACGTCCCCTGAAGGCTGCTCCCTGATTCCCCCGTGGCGATTTCGCCGAGCGTTCCGTCCGACAGGATCGGCGTCGCGAGCGTCGCGTTTTCGCGATTCGTGAAGGCGGCTGTGGCGGCGACTGACGCCTGGGTTCCAAGTGTGAGTGTCGCGTCGTTCCGGATCGAATAGACGTTAGACTCCCCTGTCAGCGTCAGGTTTCCGCCGATGACGTTCAGTCTGATCGTCTCAGGTCCAGAAATCGAGCCGCTGTAGGTGAGGCTGAAATCGGGGTCGGCGGATGACGTGTCAGCGCTTCCGTCCGCCGCGGTCCGGTATCCGAAATTGAGATCCGTGTAAAGCGGGACATCGGCTTCCGCGGCCGCCTCTTTATTCACGACGGAAAGGGTTTCACCTTCGTCTGTTTCGATCGCGAGGTCGGGGTCCCAGTCTGAGATGATGTCTCCGGTGATTGAAGCTCCCCGCAGGATATTGATCGCGGAAACGAGCGCGTTTTCGCCGATATAGATCGCGGCGTCCGACCCCGAGAGACTCCCCGAGAGGTCGTACGAACTGACGAGCGGCCCATCGAGGTTCAGCTGAAATCCTTCCCAGAGCCCCGTGACAGGCTGGTTTTCTCCGTAGGCGAAATGGATAAAGGAACCCCGATACCCATAGAAATCCGCGATCGCGTTGTGGCCGAAATCAAACCGGATCCCGATACCGCCCTCGCCAGGCGCGGAAACCGTCCCCGACTGGATCAGGCGGTTCTCCTTCCCGTAGGCGAAAAGAAGGCCGATGCCGTGAACGCCGGAGGACGACACAGTCGTTCCCGCGGGGACGATGATCGTGTTCCCCGAGCCGTCGTTCCGGATTCCGACCGCGGCATCGCCTGAAGCGGCGATCGGCGCTGCCTGCGTCACGGTGTTCCCGCTTCCGAACACGTGAAGACCGACCCCAAGCGTCGTCCCGTGGCTGTAGCCGTATTGATTCGTGACCGTGAGACCGTCGTTATAGATTGAGTGGCCGTAGAAGAGGCTCCGATCGATCTCATAACCGATGTCCTGCAGCACCGCGAGCTCCGCTTCGAGGAGCATCGTGTAGTTCCGGTACCTCTGATGGCTCATGAGACTGCGTTCGAGTTCGAGGTGAGAAAGCTCCGCGTAGAACAGCGTTATTCCGTAGTCTTCGTAGAAGTAGTCCTGGTAACCGTTCACCGGAATGGAGTTGCTGAAGGCGCCGTTCAGCACTTCGCTCACGTGGGGCCCCCGAAAGTACACCCCGGAAGTGTTGTAGGCGGAGACGAGAAATTTCCCGCTGTCCGCCGGGGTGGGAGTGACGGTCTCTCGCAGTTCATCCGTGCGGTACGGGGAGGGAGTCAGCGTGATGAGGGTGCTTGCCGTCGCCCTGACACCGGGCACGGTGGGATCGGGTCTGAAGAGCTGGGCCGCCTCGTCCTAGACCATGCAGGAGTATAGGTGGGACGCGAACGGCGTCAGATTGCTCTTATCGAACCAGATCAGATCTGTTGAGAGCGTCTCCGCTGTCGTGATTCCTTCATTTGGCGCAATGATGCCGAGCGAGTGTCCGAGCTCATGCACGATCACCGGCGCGAACACGGTGCCCGCTTCCTCGAGAATCGGGTAGAGGTAAGGAGTCGGGGTGGCAATGTCCGACGCATTGTCAGCTTCAAAGAGTATCTGCACGCCGCGCGTCAGCTGATCCTTCGAGACAAGATCGAAGATCGGCGTGTTATAGGTGCCATCGGCGTTTTCGGAGCCTTTGATATAGGAGGATGACGCGTTGTCATCGTGTTCCACATAAACCGCCATCCGGCCTTCTGAAGCGTACGTCTTTCCCTGCGTCACGTATCCGAGCGCGTAGTTAAGCGCCATCTCGACCGAGTTTTTCTGATCGCTCGAAAGCGTCCCTTTCGAGGTCACTGGCTCTGTCGCCTGGTCTCCTTTCACCGGATCCGGAGGCGTGAAAACATCCCCCTCGTCATAAAAGTCGATCGTGAGGAGCGGGTCGCCTGAAGCCGAGTGAGCCTGAGCGGTAGTCAGCGCAAAGGCTGAAGCCGGAGCGAGAAGCGTAAGGCTGAGCGCGAGACTGAGCGCCGAGCGACGGAATTTTTGGATCGGCATGCCGGGAACGAGGTTTTTGTGCGGAGCCTTGACTGGCTCTCTGATGTCATTATTATCGCTACCGGTTTTAATAGCTTGGCTATTTAATTTTTTCTTATCTGTCTCGTTCTGCTTTAAAAACCAGAGAAAAATCCCTGAACCGACGTAAAAAAGAGGGGAGGTGCGTCTGGCGTGAGCCAGACTTCCTCCCCCTAACTTGACGGCAAGTGATTCCAAAAAAAACTTTCTGTTATTCGATACGTTCTCCGTGGAGCGCGAGGTCGAGACCGATCTGTTCGTCGTCCGCGGATACGCGGAGCCCCATCACCTTATCAATCACGTAGAGGATCACGCCGCTCATGAGACCGCCGTAGACCAGCGTCGCGATGACGGAGAGCGCCTGGATGCCGACCTGCGTCATGACAGGCGGGAGATCGGTGCCGGTCACGCGGGCTGTCGCGAAGACACCGGTGAGGAGGGCGCCCACAATGCCGCCCACGCCGTGCACGCCCCAGCCGTCCAGCGCGTCGTCATACCCAAGCTTCCGCTTCAGGATCGTGACGGACCAGAAGCAGACGAGACCTGCCGCGATACCGATCGCGAGGGCGGGAAGCGGCTCCACAAAGCCAGACCCCGGAGTGATGCCGACAAGACCCGCGATCGCGCCAGAAATCATGCCGAGCAGCGAAGGCTTCCCGCGGTACGCCCATTCGGCTGCCATCCAGGCGACAAGACCGCCGGCCGCCGCGATCTGGGAGACCACGATCGCCATCGCGGCTCGCCCGTCCGCCGCGAGACCCGCCCCGCCGTTAAAGCCCATCCAGCCGACCCAGAGCACCGCGGCGCCGATCACCGCGATCGTGAGGTTCGCGGGCTGCATCGGGGTGACGCCGTAGCCCTTTCGTTTCCCGAGCATCAGAGCGCCCACAAGACCCGCGATACCAGCGTTGATATGAACGACCGTGCCGCCCGCGTAGTCGAGCGCGCCGAGCTTGAAGAAGAAACCGTCAGAGGCCCACACCCAGTGGCAGATCGGCGCGTAGACCGCGAGGCTCCATACCACCATGAAGGCGAGCATCGCGGAGAATTTGACGCGCCCCGCCCAGGAACCCGTGATGAGGCAGGCGGTGAGCACCGCGAACGTCATCTGGAACACCGCGAAGAGGAGCTGCGGGATCGAGCCCTGCAGCGTATTGACGCCGATCCCCTGCATCCCGAGGAAGGAGAGACCGCCGATAAAGGAGTTCCCTTCCGAAAACGCGAGTGAGTAACCGATCACGAACCAGAGAATCGTGACCACGCCGCAGATCGCGAAGTCCTGCGCGATCGTGCCGAGAATGTTCTTTTTCCGCGCCATGCCGGCGTAGAAGAGCGCGATCCCGGGGATCGTCATGAAGAGGACGAGGACCGTCGCGACCAGCATCCACGCGGTGTCGCCTTTATCAAGGGTGTCCGCCGCGAAAGCGGAGACGCTCGCCGTGAGGCCGGAAGCGGCGGCCGCGAGTTTCAGAAGTGTGGTGCGGAGCGTCATGACAGTGCCTCCTCGTTTTCCTTTCCGGTACGGATCCGGAGCGCGTATTCAATGGGAGAGACGAAAATCTTTCCGTCTTCGATCTTCCCCGTGCGGGCCGCGGCGCAGATCGTCTCGATCGTGGTGTCGAGAACGTCATCCGGCACCACGATCTCGATCTTCACCTTCGGGAGGTAATCGATTTCGTATTCGGCTCCGCGGTAAACCTCGGTGTGGCCCTTTTGCCGGCCGTGCCCCCGGACTTCAGTCACCGTGATGCCGGAGATTGAGATTTCTTCCAGCGCGTCCTTTACGGCGTCCAGCCGGTAAGGGTGGATGATGGCAGTGATGAGCTTCATAAGCGTCTCCCATGCGGTTTTCGAGTGCCGGCGCCCCGAGGAAGCGCCGGAAGTCTTTTCTTATCCTCGATCTCGCATAATCTGTGCCAGATTTTCAAAATCCCGAAAACGCCTGTTTTTATTGGCGGGTCACCTCAGGCGCTCCAAACCGGTGCACAGATTCGGGTCGCGCGGGTTCCCTATCTCGGTGAATCGGTACCAAAAACTCTCACAAAATCAGGTTTTAAGAATCACAGATAAATTATTGTGATAGCGGTGATCGACGGTCCCGGCGGCTTACCGCGGTAAAAAGTGCGATAGTTAGCGAACGACAGAATTGAACCGGTTCCGAGGAACCGCGGAAAAAATAGGAGTCCGCTGTGGGAAAAGAGATTGAACGGAAGTTTCTCGTGAAGGGGGACGCGTGGAAAGCGCTCGCTCCTGGGATCCGTTACCGCCAGGGGTACCTGAATAGCAGCATCGACCGCACGGTGCGAGTCCGCACGATCGGGGATCAGGGCTTCATCACGGTGAAGGGACCGAATAACGGGATCGCGAGGCTCGAGTTTGAGTACGTTATCCCGGCAGATGACGCGAACGAGATGCTGACAGAGCTCGCTGAGAAGCCTCTCATTGAAAAGAACCGCTATCGGATTCTTCGGGGGAAGCACGTCTGGGAAGTGGATGAGTTTCTCGGGGAGAACGCGGGGCTCGTCGTCGCGGAGATTGAGCTTGGAAGTGTCGATGAGCCGTTTGAGAAACCGGAGTGGATTGGAGATGAGGTCTCAGGCGACCCCCGCTACTACAACTCAAACCTCGTCGCCCACCCGTATTCCGAGTGGAAGTGAAGCGGCCTCTCTAAATAGAAGAACCCCGGAAGAACGCGGTTCCTCCGGGGGTCCTCAGAACGGCGATGGGTGAAGTCGCAGTTTCTTTGCTTTTTGCTGCTGATTCAGTACGCGTCTTTTGTGATACGGGAATCGCGGAATGCGACCGCGGTTTCCTCTTCACTCTTATTAGAGCATGAGGGGTTCCGGCTGAAAAGCGGAATGTGATCGGAAATAAAACCGATAAACCGCCTAATTCGTTCTTTTTATGGCTATTCACAGAGAATCCGCTCCACTCCTGCCAGCCCTGGGAAATCAGTCTTTTCCGGGTGATTTTTAAGCCGCGGAAAGCGGCGGCAGTTGAAAAAATGTCACGGGTTTTTGTGTTGCGGAAAAACAACAAAAAAACCAGCTCCCGGATTCTTCAGAGACAAAACAAAGCCCCCGGAGGCTTTCGCTTCCGGGGGCTTCACTGAATCAAATCAGTGCAGGCTTTAATCTGAATATCAGATTAGAACTTGTGGACGAGGCCAGCCATCACGCCGACGGCGGACGGGGTCTGATCCTTATCCTTCATTTCAGCCTTCTGCTGAGCGTAGGTCACGCCAGCGTAGGCGTTCGTGCGCTTCGAGAAAGCGTAGGTGTAGCCGAGAGCGGCTTCCCAGCGCTTGTACTCGTTGTCACCCTGGACTTCTTCAGCATCGCGGTAAGAGACACCGGCGATAACCGTGCCGCCGAAAGCCGGAGCCGTGGCGCCGAGGGAAATGCCCCAGCCTTCGTAGCCGAGGTTGCCCTTCTTGTCGATGGTGCTGGTAGTGGCCGTGAATTTATCAAGACCGCCTACGCTGTTCACGAGGGTAGACTGGTTGTCGAAATAGTTCACCTGACCGTAAACGCGGACAGCCTTGAAGTCGTAGTTGCCGCCGGCGATGACGCTGAAGCCGTTATCGACGTTCTCGGTAGCCTTGGCAACGTTCTTCCACATCGTGTAGTCACCGATCAGGCCGAACTGCGCGGGGCCGTTCTTGTAGCTCACACCGAGAGCGGCGTAACGATCGACGTCAGAGGAGTTCTCGTCACCGGTCTTCGTGCCGTCGTTCTTGAAGGAGTACTGGGCGCGGATTTCGAGGCCCGAGAAGGACGGGGAAACATAGGTGAGGGAGTTGTCAATACGGCCCCAGTCGGTACCGGTCTGAGCCTTGATGCCGGCGTCGCCCCAGAGGACGGAGAACGGCGAGAAGATGCCGCCCATAGCAGCCGCGCCAGCGGTGCTGATCAGCTTGCCTTCACGGCCGGCGTACAGGGTACCGTACTTGCCAGCGATATGCACGGAAGCTTCACGGCCGAAGAGGCGGGACATCGTTTCGGTGCCGTCATCGGAATTGAAACCGTTCTCGAGGTTGAAGCCAACCGTCACGGAACCGATCTTTTCATTGCCGCGCAGACCCCAGCGGGAGCCAGCGGTCTGGCTGGACGCCATGGAGAACGTATCGGTCGAAGCGGTCTTGCCGTCATCAGCGCGATAGTGGGTGTAGTTGAGGCCGGTATCGATAACGCCGTACAGCGTCACGGACGGAGCGGCAAAAGCGGAAGCGGCAAAGGAGCCGAGCAGAGCAGCAGCGAGAAGAGTCTTTTTCATCTTTTCTAACCTTTGATTGTCATCCCTTAGGAGTACCAGAAACTAGTTCTCCCGGGATTGAATTTTTAACCACGGGGTAATTAAAGCATGAGAAAAAGCGGATGAAAAGAAAGATTTCTCCTCTGTAAAGCGGGTTATCGGCCTCCCTGAGAGGATTAGGGTAATCATCTTATAGTTATTAATGGAAAATAAACAGTCACTTATATAGAGCCTCGTATCCCGGGAAACAGTTTCAGGAACCCGAGCGTGCAGTGCTTGCATCTGTTGCAAAAACGCAACAATTGAGGAGAAAAACCACAATTGGTTCTGAAATGCCGGGCCGCACCGCGCCTCTGTTTCGGTCTTTCCGGAAAAAGCGACCGCATCCGTCCGCCTGCTTTTTTTCCGGTTTTTGAGTCCACCGGAAATCCGGTTTCCGCGCCTCAGCCGGGCGTTTTCCGCGCCCCGCAATTCCCCACCCAAGGGTGCCGGCTCCCTCTCCAACTTCAGCGCCTGTTAGGAAAAAGAGACCGCACGCACTCTTCGCTTCCGAGAACGTAAACAGGTACTCATGGAACGGTTATTCTTAATAGAGATGCATTACAGAAAAAGACCGGACTGAGAATGGAAACGGACACCGAACGAGCGAGACGCCGATTTAACCGCGTGAAGCGTGAGACCCTGAGACGGGGGAAACGCATCGCGAGCCGCGGGAAACGAGGCTTTTTTTCCATTCTTTTCAGCCGCTCGGGGCTGATCGGGGTGATGCTCCTCGCACAGCTCATCCTCTTTGTCGCGCTGTCGCTCTGGATCCAGCCCTACGCCTCGAAATACTTCATGATTTCGGGGACGATCGGCGGACTCGTGGTGCTTTACATCATCAACAGCCGCTCGGACTCCACCGCGAAGATCACCTGGCTCTTTCTCATTCTTCTGATGCCGCTCTTCGGTATCGCGCTCTATATCTATACGCAGACCGATATCGGCCACCGGAGGCTGAAGCGGCGAGCGGCGAAGATCATCGGGGAAACGAAACACTCGATCCCTCAGGATCCGCGGGATCTCGACGCGCTCTCGCGCGCCGGTTCCGATATCTCAGGGCTTGTGTCCTATATGAATGAGACCGGGTGCTACCCGGTGTACCGGAACGAGGGGGCGGATTATCTGCCGTCCGGCGAAGCGTTTTTCAGGTCTCTTCTTGATGACCTCTCAAAAGCCCGGCGCTTCATTTTTCTTGAATTCTTCATCATCGATGAGGGACTCATGTGGGGGCAGGTGCTGAAGATCCTCGCTGAGAAAGTGAAGGCTGGGGTTGAGGTGCGGGTGCTGTACGACGGGACGTGTGAGTTCGCGCGGCTCCCGAGCGGCTACCCCGATTACCTCCGGTCGCTTGGGATCCAGTGCAAGGTCTTTTCCCCGATCTACCCCTTTGTCTCCACAAAGTACAACTACCGCGATCACCGGAAGATCGTCGTGATCGACGGGGAAACCGGGTTCACGGGCGGCGCGAACCTGGCGGATGAATATATCAACCGGATCCACCCCTATGGGCGATGGAAAGACGCGGCGATCAGGCTGCGGGGGCGGTCCGTGAAGTCGCTTACGCTCCTCTTCCTTCAGATGTGGCACGCGGATGACGGAGACATCTTTATCGGAGACCTTCTGAAAGGCGAAGACGCCCGCGTGAATCTCATCGAAGGGGGCTTCGTCATTCCGTTCGGCGACAACCCGATGGATGAGGAGAAGGTAGCGGAGAACCTCTATATCGACATGATTTCGCGCGCTGACCGCTATGTCTGGGTGATGACGCCGTACCTGATTCTCGATGGGGAGCTTGAGGCGGCGCTTGAATTCGCGGCGGACCGGGGCGTGGATGTCAGGATCGTGTGCCCATCGCATTCGGACAAATATCTCATCCACGCGCTCGCCCGCAACACCTTCCGGCAGCTCATTCACGCCGGTGTCCGGGTGTTTGAGTGGCAGCCTGGGTTCGTGCACTCGAAAGTCATGGTGTCGGACTCTGAAAAAGCGATCGTGGGAAGCATCAATTTCGATTACCGCAGCCTCTATCACCACTTTGAATGCGGCGTTTACTGCTACCGCACGCCCTGCATTGAGGAGATCGAGCGGGACTTTGAGGCCACGTTCCAGGACTGCGTGGAATTTACGGAGGATCGGCTGCACCGCGTGAGTCTCTTCGAACGCGGGTGCGGCGCGGTGCTGAAGGTGCTGTCTCCGCTCCTCTGAGCCGGTCTTTTTGCGGTATTACGCCTAAGGTGCCAATTCGGAAGCCCGTTTCGGGGTCTCCTCGATTTACTTCTTTTATACTGAACCGCACGGGCCGCCGGGTATAAAGAGGCGGCTTTGATCATCTTATGGGCCGCGGCGGGAAAAAGCGGCTCGAACGCTTAATACACACAGTCATGGCAGTGAATTCAATCCTCAGAGCCTTCGCGCCGGCCGCGAAAGTGACGCTGCCCGTCGGAACGGGGTACCTGTTCCTCGGCGCGGCGTACGGTATCTATATGCACGTGAACGGGTTCTCCGTCTGGTACCCGGCTCTGATGGCGTGGCTGATTTACGGGGGGTCGCTAGAGTTCGTCGCGGCTTCGATGCTGCTCTCCCCCTTCGCTCCGGTGACGACGTTCTTTGTCGCCTTCATGATCCAGGCGCGGCACCTCTTCTACGGTCTCGCGATGCTCGATCGCTTCAAGGGACTCGGCTGGAAGAAGCTCTATCTCATCTTCGGGATGAGCGATGAATCGTTTGCGCTCGAATTTGCGACCAAGGCTCCGGAAGGAGTCGACTCCAGCTGGTACATGATGTGGATCACGTTCCTCGACCGCATGTATTGGCTCGGCGGCGCGGTGCTTGGGGCGACGCTCGGCAGTTTCCTCACCTTTGACACGAAGGGGCTGTCTTTCGTGATGACCGCGATGTTTGTCGTGATTTTCCTCGAGCAGTTCCTCAAAGAAAAGCATCACTGGACCGCGTGGATCGGGTTCGGGGCGTCGCTCGGGTGCCTCGCGATCTTTGGGCGCGACTTCTTCATGATCCCCACCATGGTGGTGATTCTGTTGCTCCTCACCGTTTTCCGGAAGCCGATTGAAGAGAAAGGAGGGTATGAGGAATGACGATGCCGCTTTGGGAACAAGTGATCACGGTCGCGCTCTGCATCGCGGCGACGATGCTTTCCCGCTTTCTTCCCTTTATTCTCTTTTCATCCCGCCGGCCGACCCCTCGCTATATCCAGTACCTCGGGGCGACGCTGCCGGCCGCGATTTTCGCGATGCTCGTGGTTTACTGCCTGAAGGGCGTTGATCTCTTCTCGGGTACGCACGGCCTCCCGGAATTCATCGCGATCGCGGCGACCGTCTTCCTTCACCTCTGGAAGCGGAACATGATGATCTCGATGGCGGGCGGCACCGCGGTCTACATGTTCCTCGTGCAGATGGTGTTTGTCTGAAGCAGAGCGGAACGGACATCCAGAAAAAACGAAACCCCGGAAGACGTGAATCTTTCGGGGTTTTCTGTCGCTGCGGGCGGGGTTTGATTCCCGGCTCCGCAGAGGCCTGTTTTTTGAGGCAGGACTTAGCCAGCGGAAGCCTAAGCTCCCGCGGTGACGCTCCTTATGTTACCAAAAAGCGAACCTGTGGGAAGCCTGCGGCGTTACGCCGCTTCGCCCGGCACCTGAGCGAGAGCCGCGACCTGCCGGTCACGGATCCTGAGAAGCCTGCGGCGCTCAAGGTAGAACCGGAGTGTCACGAGCATCATGAGCGCCGTGACGTAGAGGATGTATTCGCCGTAAGGCCCGATCATCTGCGAAAGCGTCATGCCGCGGAACGCGAAGTCGCGGTATATCGAGTACTGCCACGTGAGCGGGAAAAGGTGCGCGAAGTACCAGCCCCAGCCCGTGAGTTCCCCCATCGCCATCGTCATGCCGCCCATGATGAAGCCGGGCGGCACCACGAAGATCATGAAGGATGCGCCGTTTGCCGGTGTCTTGAAGCTCCAGGTGATCAGCATCGCGATGAGACCGATCGAAAACGGCAGCATGAAGAGACTCGGGAGGTACGCGAGGTAGTTCCCCTTAAACGGCATGCAGTTGAAGAGCACAAGACCCGCCGTCATGATCGTGACGGCCGCCGTGTACCCAAGGGCGTAGGGGATCAGCCGCGCGATCATTGCGGACGGCCCCCGGTTCAGAATCGCGTTTTCCCACTGCCCCATCACGTGGACGCGGCCCGTGAGCATCAGGGTCGTAATGCCGAAAAAGATCCCGGAGAAGAAGTAAAGGAACCCTGCGATCGTCACGGGGACGAGCGAATTCGTCGGGTTAAAGAGCCGGCGGATCGAGACCGTGAGCCCCGAGGAACCGGAACTCTGAGCGCTCGCGGGACCGAGCGCCTGGAGGTTCTCGGCGTTCACCGGGATCCCTTCCTGCGCCGCGATCTGGTTCAGTGACTCAAAGACCTCACCGTTCTGAGCCGGGTTCCCCATGTCGGCTTCGTAGCCGATGTTGTAGGGCGTTGTGCCGTTCAGCAGTCCCTTCTCAAACCCCTTCGGAATCACCATGACGCCGACCACGTTGTCGTGACGCGTCAGGTAAACCGGGTCCACGGGCGTATGGAACACCGAGGCGATACGGATATCGCGGGATGAGTCCACCGCCTGGATGAACTTCGCGCTGCGGGCCGAGTGGTCAAGATCGACCACGGCGACCGGCGCCTCAATCACGCCCATCTGGGTGAAGAGGATGCTGAATATGAGAGCCGTGAGAAACGCGGCCATGAAGCAGAGCTTGTGGTACGGGATGAAGTGACCGCTCATCATCGCGCTGATCTCTTCATAGATCGAGTCCGCGATGTCGCGCCGCCACTTCGCGAATCCCGAGAGTGACGCTTCCTTAGTCATTGATCTTCACTCCGATCGACATCCCGGGGATGACACCGGGCTGCGGGGTCACATAGATCCGGGCGACAAGCGATTTCAGATCCGCCTGGCCGCGTTCACGCGTGCCACGGAGGTCGGCGAAGGCGGGCGCTTCGTGCAGCACTCGCACCGTCCCGGTGACGGTCTTCCCGGTCGCCGTTTCACCCTTCACGGTCTTTCCTTCCGCGAACTTCGCGGCGTCCTTTTCGCTCACGTAGATTTCGTAATACTGACGGTTCGACTCGAGCAGCACGGCGGGGCTCCCCGCGGGAACGATTTCACCCACCTGGTACATGACTTTGAGGATCTTGCCGTCCTCAGGCGCCTTGATCGTGAGGCGGGACTTCTCGACCTCGAGCGCGGCGAGCGCCTGCTTCAGCTGTTCGCCCGCGGCTTCCAGCTGCTTCACCTTGAGTTTCTGCGTTTCGATGCTCGCGCGCGTATCCGCGATCGCGGCAAGCCTCATCCCCTGAGCGGAGCCGGTTTTGGCGAGACGCGCGAGATCTGACTTCGACGCTCCGACCGTCGACGCGTCGAGCTGCTTCCGGGCGGTGGTCACCGCGGACGCGGCGCTTTCCCAGGTGTTTCTCGCGGAGTCAAACGACGCCTGCGAAATCGCGTGCGACGTGATCAGGTTCTTCGCGCGGTCATAATCCGCCTTCGCGCGCTTCTCAGTCGCTATGGCGGAGTCGAGATTCGCTTTCGCGCCTTCAATCGTCCGCCAGGAGTTCTTTTCCGTGGTGCCGGACGCGGTGAGGCTCGTCTCAATCGTGCGCTTTGCCTCTTCAACGGCGGCCGCGTTTTCCGCGATCTGAGCCTTTGTCTTCGCAATCGAGATATCGGTATCGGTATCGGTGGAATCGAGCTCCATCAGGACGTCACCCGCTTTCACCATGCGGCCTTCAACCGCGGGGCGGGAGACAAGCTTCCCGGACACCTTTTCAAAGGCGGTGTTGACGTCCTCCGCGGTGAGCGTCCCGTACTTCTGGCTCTGCGCGAGCGTATCCGCGTCGCGGCGGGGCCCGAGCACCATGAAGGTCGTGCCGACCGCGATCAGCACGGCAAAGACAATGAGGGGTTTCAGGAGCGCTTTCTTCCCGGGGCCCTTCCCGAGCGACTGCGGGGTGGGAGCAGCCGCCGCTCCGGATTCTGCCTCGGCCGCGGGGGCAGAGGCTGCGTTCTTCTTTTCTTCTTCACTCATGATGAATCACTTTTTTAATCAATAAACCAACAAATCAATTGTTTAGCTGACTAACTATTTTCACAGACCAAACCGGCCGGCAGCGGGGGGCAAAACGCGCCTCAGCGCTTCGGTCGGTTGAGAGAGTGGGAGGGGATTATTTAGCCTCGGGTTTCGGAAGGAGCTTATCGAGCAGCGCGAGAAGCTCTTTCTGTTCGTCTGGCGTCAGGCGTCCGGCGAAGTCCATCACGCGCTTGAAGTGCCCCGGGAGGAGCTGATCGAGCAGCGCGAGTCCGTCCTTCGTGATCGTGACCAGCTTTTCGCGAGCGTCTCCCTTCATGCGGCGGACAGCGATCAGCGGGTGCGTCTGAGCTCTCATGCGGGAAAGCATCACGGAGATCGTGGGTACCGAAACACCGACCCGCGCGGCGAGTTCCTTGATGCTGCAGCCCTTCGGAATCGTCTTCAGCGCCATGAGAAGCACGAACTTCCCCTCGCTGATCCCGAACTCATTCTCCATATAGGAGATGATTTCCTGATTGATCAGATAGCCCGCGTTGATCAGATTGAGGACGAGCGCGGGGGCTTCCGGTGAAAACGGAATCGGCGCGGCCTCAGCGGTCTTCATGAGAACATCACGTGTAGGGAGAACCCGGACTTTGTAATTCATGAAAATAGTTTTCGTGGCTAATAATTAGGTAGCTAATTATATCTGTAAAGCCGAGAGCGTCAACGCCTTGTATCCCATGTATGGGTGTGTTTTTTTGAGAGGCTCTGCGGATAGGCGGTCTGCGCGGAAGAGGATCTGCTGATTCCTGAAACCGGGATCCAGCCTCGGGGTGCCTGAAACCGCCCTTTGCCGTAAAGAAGCGATGAAACGATCCGTGTGAGACAGGAAAACCGTCAGTTGCGATTGAAATTCCCCGGTAGATCCAAAATAATAACGGCATAACGATTGATTTTTCACCCAGGCTGCGGCCTGATGGGTGACGGTGCCAGGCTGTGACTAAAAAGAAAACGGTTGTGATGGATGAATTCACGTCGGAGGAAGCGCTTGACGCGGCCTCCAAGATTGAGCATCTCCTCCATACGCCGTTTTTCGGGAAGCCCCCGTGCGATTCATTTGCTCAGGCCTGGGCGACTGACGAGATCCGGGCGAAAGCGCTTGAATTCGTCCGTGACCAGCATGCTGAGTTCCATGAACTCGCGGAATACGCCGATAAGGAATACGGCTGGGGCGTGGGGCTTTATGGAAGCCGCCGCGAGGGTCCCGCGATCTACGGTTCGCACGGCGCGCCGGGCGTTCCGCTGATGCCCCCGGCGCTCTGCCCCGTGATGCCAGGAGCCGAAATCCCATGTGACGTCCGGGCGACCCGCCGCTATATCAATGGGTATGACGGCGAGGTGTTCGTGCAGCCCGCGGGGAGCCTCATGAATCTCGCCGCCACGGTGCCCGGGCTCCGGGTTTTCGAAAAGACACTCGCGAGACCGGGCGTCCACCGCTTTTCCTTCAATGCCTGGGCGCTCTTCGCGTTCCCGGCATCGGCGCCCGAAACCGAAAGCGCGCAGGAAGTGCTCGCGGACGCCGCCTGGAACCATTTCCGGATGGGAGATAAAGACGCGTTTAAGCCGGAGGAGCCGAGCTGCGCCCTGATCCCGGTGATGCCGGTGTCGTTTTTCAAGGACGGGCGCGATAAGGCGCTTAAGGATTATGTGAACGGGAACGCCTGCACGTACGCGCTGCACTCCGTGATCCGGTCTGTCGAGGAAATGACGCTGCTTGGCGAAAAGTACTGGAAGATCGAAGCCGCGGTGGATGAGAAGGATCCTGCCGCGGTTGACACCGTGCTCCCGATTTTCTGCCCGGAATTGATCTGGCAGGGTGAGGTGCCGCCGGCTGTCGGTATGCGTTTTGCGGGCTTTATCTGGATTGCGGCGCGGTTCCTCCCTGAGGGACCGCTCGAGCCGCTCCTATCCCGGGCGGATCTCCTCGCTGACGCGATCACCCGGGCCGAATCCGGTGACGTGCAGGCGATGATTGAGCTCGCGGATATCTACACCGAAGGTTTCCGGGTCGGAAAGGATGATGCCGAGGCGTTCCGCTGGTATAAGGCAGCGGCTGAATCGGGAAGCATCGATGGTCTTATCGGGCTCGCGGACTGCTATAAGGAAGGTCGCGGCACGGAAAAAGATTCTGAGGCCGCGAAGGCGCTGCTTCTTCGGGCCGGGTCAGCCGGCAGCGGAGAGGCGTTTAAGGAACTCGGAGATCTGATTCACGAGGAGAGCCATTCGTCTGAAGATGAAAAGCAGGCGCATGAAGCCTACCAAAAGGCGGTGAAGCTCGGCGCGACAGAAGCCTACGCGTCTCTCGTCATCGAATGCTTCACGAAGGACTTCCGGAGAAAGCAAAAGGATCCGGTGCCTCTCGCCCTGAAGTACACGGCGGAAGCGATGAAAGCGGAAACCGATCCCACGACGCTCCTCATGATTTCGCATCTCTTCACCGTGGTTCAGGATCCGCGGCTCTTGAAGCCCGCGGCCGATCTCGCTGAAAAAGCGGCGGAAAGCGGTGAGGCAGCCGCGCTTTTCATACTCGCTACTTACTACGCCCATGGAGTCGGACGGGATCCGGATCCGCGGAAGGCAGCCCAGCATCTGAAGGCGTTTGGGGAGGCGGGCGACGCGCGTCAGAAGTTCGAGGCGGCGCAGATACTTCTGAATGGAGATGACGGCTACCGTAAGGATACGAGGGCCGCGTGCCAGCTTTTTGAAGCGTCGGCCAGGATGGGAAGCCCCGACGGCGCGGGGGCATACGGCTACTGCCTCGTGAATGGCTATGGAAGCAAACAGGATATTGAGCTTGGCCTCCGGTGGCTGAGGAAAGCCCGTTACGAAGGCTCCGCAAAGGCGTGTTTCGAGTATGGCCAGATGCGGATGGATGGGCGCTTCGTACGTAAGAACCGGAAGGACGGTGAGCAGTGGATCAGACGCGCCGCGGAACAGAACCTTCCGGTGGCGCTCCTCTATCTCTCAGACGGCTACTTTTATGGGGACGTCTTTAAGCAGAGCATTTCGCAGGCCATCTCCTGGCGTCTCCGCTACTACGCCGCGATACCGCCCGAGAACGCCGCGGAAGATGTTCTGAACTTCATGGACGCCTGTTTCGATAAGGCGTCCGAGAAGCAGATGGCGGAACTCGCGAGAGTCGTTGAGAAAGCCGCGGACGCCGGTGTTCCGGAAGCGATGGTGGCGGTCGGCGACTACTACATGCTTGGTTTCCACGGATTCAAAGAGGATCACGACGAAGCCTTCCGGTACTACCGGGAAGCCGCCTCTCTCGGGAATAAGGAAGCCGAGGAACGGATTGAGAATCTGAAGAAGTTTCTGAAGTGACGGATTGATGATTGATATTAGGGACCGCCGCTGACAGGCGTCTCAAAAAAATCAAAAAATTGGTCTTGCAAGACGAGGGGAAGGCGCTTAATTTTTTTGATGTAACCACTCCGGTTACAAAAAATACATCGCAAATTTTGAAATCTGATAAAACTAATTACACATACCTTTTAACCCCCGATAGGAAAGAATAATGAGCAAGACTCTAGTTATCGTCACGCATCCGAATATCGAACAGTCTCACGTCAATAAGAGCTGGGTTGAAGCCCTGAAAGCGCATCCTGATCTCTACACCGTTCATGAAATCTACAAGCTCTATCCGGACGGAAAGATTGACGTTGCCGCCGAACAGAAACTGCTGGAGTCCTATGACAACATCGTCCTGCAGTTCCCGATGTACTGGTACAGTTCTCCGGCTCTCCTAAAGCAGTGGCAGGATGACGTGCTTGCTTACGGCTGGGCCTATGGTTCCAAGGGCAACGCGCTGAAGGGTAAGAAGCTAGGCGTCGCCGTGTCGGTGGGCTCCCCCGCTGAGGTCTACACGAAGACTGGTTCCGTTGGCGCTGAAGTTCCGGAAATTCTCCTTCCCTTCAAGCTCATGGCGAATTTCGTTCAGACTGAGTGGCAGCCGCCCTTCCTCCTTTTCGGCGCTCTCAGCCAGACGCCCGAAACCCTGAAGAAGAGCAGTGAGGACTACCTCGCCCATCTGCAGAAGTACTTCGCCTAAGCTGGCGACAGCTCGTCTGCCTCGGAAACCAGCTCTGAACGAGCGGATCAGAGAATCGGACAGGTTCCTGAACTGAGCGCTAAAGCTGATCTTTCCGCCTGAACTCCCGTGACATAGTTCTATATTGACTTAAACGTCATGGGAGGTTTAG
>OGIT01000177.1_pt1 | contig 43935 bp, 61 predicted proteins | sample 1571881 | NCBI WGS metagenome assembly OGIT01 (sample SAMEA2582101, study PRJEB24529) | metagenome | biome: Human gut stool | place: China | collected 2011 | reverse complement strand
TAAATTGTACATTCTTATATGATCGTTTCCTTACATTTTTATCGTATCATTTATATGTGCAGATATAGTGATTCAAGTGGATTAAATAATTTAATAAAAATAGTTGGAACAAATAAGGTGATAAAGTATTGTGAAAAGCAATATAACAGCTTTAATGAAAGCAACAGTTATTACAATAAAGCATCAGTAATTTCAAAATGGAATGATTATTTAAAAAACTGTGAGAAGTTAAACTGGAGTATTAGAGATAAATCAATTTTATTACCAAAGAATCTTGTAAAAGCTCATAACCACACAACTTCATTGATAAATGCAGAAAAGAATAAAGAAGCGGATCAAAAGATTAAGAGAAGATTACCAGGATTAAAAAAGAAGTACTTCTTTAAAGATAAGGATTTTTTTATAAGGCCAGCTGAAAGCTCAGAAGATTTAATAAATGAAGGTGGTACATTAAACCATTGTGTAGCAGTTCACTATATGAAACCTTATGCAAATAAAGAAACAGACATACTTATGATTAGAAGAATAGATAATCCTACACAGCCATTAGTAACCGTAGAAGTTAAGGAGGGACGAGTTAAACAGGCATATGGCAAGAATGATACTATTCCAAAGAAAGATGTACAGAAGTTCATAGAAAAATTCAAAACTGAGATTTTAGAAAAAATTAATAGTAGTAAAAAGAATAAGAGGAAAGGCAAGGTAGCATAGATGGAAGAGAATAAATTAAGTTTAAATAGGACACCAGAACTTATTGCGGCAGAGATTGTAGATATTAAAAATCAAACTAAAAAGATGTTGATATATAACAGCATTGAAATAGGCAGGAGATTAATAGAAGCTAAATTAGTAGTACCACATGGGGAATGGGGAAAATGGTTAGAGGAAAAAGTAGATTATTCAAAGTCTACAGCTAATAATTTAATGAATGTCTTCAAAGAATATGGGGCAGATCAGATGACATTGCTTGATAACAATGTAAAAAGCCAAGCGTTTGGAAGTTTAAGTTATACGCAGGCAGTTGAACTTTTGAAAATTCCTGAAGAGGACAGAGAGCAATTTGTAGAAGAAAATAATGTTGAGGAGATGTCTACCAGGGAATTAAAAAAAGCTATAGCTGAATTAGAGCAACTAAAAAAAGAAAAAGATGAGTTAAAGACTACAGTCAAGAAAACTCTTGATAATAATTTATCTCTTCAAGAAAAAATGAAGAAGTTAGAAAAGGAATCTACTGATGTATTTAGCAAACTGGAGGAAAGCCAAAATGAAGTTCTTAAGGCAAGAGAAGAGACAGAAGAATTAAAAGGAAAAGTTAAGGAACTCGAAGAAAAGCCTGTTGAAGTAATAACTGGAATTGATGAAGCAAAGGTTAAGGAACTTGAAGAACAGCATCAAAAAGAAATACAGGAACTTAATGCTAAAATATCCGAGGTACAAAGCAAACTTAATGAACTGGAGAGTAAAGAGACTGAAGTTATAAAAGAAGTTGATGAGGATAAAATTAAAGAACTTCAGGATAAGCACAAGAAAGAAGTAGATGATTTAAGAAAAGAGATAGAAGCTTCGAAAAATAAGGTTCAAGATTTAGAAATCAAGCTTAATGATAAACCTAAAGAAGAAGCAAAAGCAACAGATGAAAGCTTAGTTAAATTCAAAGTACATTTTGATGGAGTTGTAAGCGGATTTAAGACACTTTTAAGTGACGTTGAAGAAATAGACGTTAATAGTCAAGAAAAGTACAGAGGGGCAGTCAAAGGGCTATTAAATAAGATGCTGGGGTTTGTATAAATGTTTATATTTGTATTTGAAAGTGATACAAAAGATAAAAAAATTACTCTAGATGAAAATCAAGCTAAATTTCTTGTACAGTTTATAGAGCTGTATTGGGGTAATTTTATCAAATGGAGATTGAAAAAACAAAATGGAGAAGTGCCAAGAGAAACAGAAGAAATTGTTAGAGATTATATACTCAATATTTTAAAAATATTTGGTGATGAACTTAGAAGAGGACTAACACCAGATAAGTATTCTGGACCAGATGACATATCTAAATATATAGAATAGCATTAGGAGAATATTATGATCAGGATAATTAAAGTTGAAGAAAATGATATGATGGGGTATTCAGGTGATATAAAGTATTTTAAATCACTTAATAAAGCCAAGAAGTATTTTAAAAAGTTATTTAATAGTCATAAAGTGGAACTGGTTGAAGATGATGATTCAGTTAGATTTATGAATTATAAAGGATTAAATCCAGAAAAAGGAAAGAGGTTTAACTCAGTTGTTATGGAGCTTATGAGTGAGAATGTTTCAGAAAATGGGACTGAGTATGATTCAGAATTTATAACTATCACATTAGAAGAAATCAAAATAGAAGAGTAAAACTGCATATGAGAATGGATTAATGCAGCTATAGTCACAACAAATAATTCTCATATGACTATCAAATTCAATATAAGGAGAAAAGCAAATGAAAGTAACAGTAGAAGGAAAGATTAAAGGTAAAGCTCGTCCAAGAGTTTTTAATGGACACGCTATGACACCTCAAGACACAGTGACTTATGAAAATTGGGTAAAAGTTTGTTATCAAAATGCAGGAGGAAAGCTTTTAGAAGGTCCAGTAAGAGCAAAGATAGATATTTACTATAAAGTACCTAAGAGCTATACAAAGAAAAGAGTGAAGGCAATAAGAGATGGGTTAGATTATCCTCAAAAGAAGCCAGATGCAGATAATGTTGCAAAGATTATATTAGATTCACTTAATAAGATTGCATTTGATGATGATAGTCAAGTTGTAGAACTTCAGGTAAATAAGCTATGGACTGAAGAATCAGAAAGAGTTGAGTTTGAATTGTCAGAAGTATTAAAGAGTTGATTTTATGGATAGGTCAAGAAAAACACTTAAAGACTTAGAATGTTGCGGCTGGTGTATTCATTATCAGTCTATTAAGGAAAAGGGATATAAAACATCTAAAGGAAAATGTAAGATAACTGGAACTGTAAAGCAGAGAACAGATAAGTGTAAAAAATCATTCAAAGATAGAAGGATGAAATCATTCTTTGATTAAAAATTACCGTTCTTAAGGGTAAAAATAGTGAGGTGAAATATGAATGAAATCAATAGTAGTTGATGGTCAATTAAGCTTGTTTGATGAACAGCCTAAAGTTGTTAATATTATTCCAACAAAAGAAGAAAATAAGGACAATCCAATATTTAGAGAGCTTATTGATAAATACAGAGATACATGTACCAGGATAGTAAAAGTTGAAAAGAAGCTGTATGTGGAAATAGGAGATCAGACATTATCCTATGAAGCTGATGGAAAACCAGGAGGAATATTTATAAGGGACATGTTGTTAAGACCTAAAGATGAAATACTTGTTGCTAATGAGTACAAATCTATAACAGCAGAGCAGATTAAGACTTTAAAGAATAAGATGCATATTGATAAATTTATAAAACGTAAGTCTGATAACAACATCTTAATTCAATATGATAATTTCTGTATGGCTATATATCCAAGTGGTAAATTTGCTAAATGGAAATCTCCTGCAGTTTATTCAGATAATGAAGTTTATAGCATGAATGAAATTGAAAATATCAATAAGATGCATGAAGAGATTAAAGAAGATCCTAAAGTCGAAGGGGTAACTGAAATTTCTGAATCAGAGAAAACTTTAAGATTAGGAGATAAAGTTAAGTTTGATTACCATGGACCAAAGGAAGGGAATATAGTACGAATTTACAACAAAGGTGAAACTGTTAATGTTAGCTGGGATAATAAGCAAACAGCTTTTTATTACAAGAGTGTTGTAAAGATTAATGCGTAAATGTCAGAAAGGACGAAGAAATGTTTTTTAAAAAGAATTATTTTGTTGAGTTTGAATATAAAGGACCAAAAGAGAAAGGAACTTGTAGCACAACAATGAGATGTTTTCCAAGTATGGTTCCTAAAGTAGCAAGTGAGTTAAAGAAAATATTAAACAGTATGGGACATGATGTAGACACAATTTTTATAACTAGTATAAAAAGATTGTAGTTGGAAAGGGTGTAGGAAGATGAAGGAAAAGCTTATTAAGTTACTAGATGCATTAGAAACTAAATCATTGGCTTATATATTTAAAGGTGTTATGGAAAGCCAAGGAGTAAGAAAATACGATGGAAGAAGAAAAGATAATACTAATACTTATTATGCAGAAGGAAAATGTGATAACTGGAATAGAGTATTTTGTATTTATTATAAAGATTCAACTGATCCTGGAGAAGAAGATTTAGAAATAACATTAAGAAAAAGGTCAGGATATTATTTAATAATTGAGAGAAAAAATAAAAGAGCTGTTGAGGTTACATGGAGTCTAAAAGAAAATGGAGTAGTTATTTCAACATATGATGAAAAGTTATTTGGAGAAATATTAAAAGATCATAAGGTTTTATTTGATTCATTATTTAAATTAGTGTAGCCAGAAAGGGTGTAGAAATATATGAAACCAATATTATTTAATACGGCAATGGTACAAGCAATACTGGATAGCAGAAAGACAACTACTAGGAGAATTATTAAAGTAAATACGGACCTTGATTTTATAGGATGCAGTAGCACTGGTGGAGATTTTGACACTGCTTCATTTGGAAAAGGATGTTATGAAAAAATATTAGATGCAAAAATTATAGAAAGAGTTAAAGCACCATATATGCCAGGAGATATTATTTATGTTAGGGAAACTTGGGGAATATCAAATCCATTAGGAGATTTTGCAATGAATAATAGGACAGCAGAGTATGTTTATAAAGCAGGGTATTCCAAAGGAGAAAGAATACCAATGGTTAGAGAACAGGAAAAAAACTTGGGCGTTTGGAAACCAAGCATTCATATGCCAAAAGATGCAGCACGTATTTTCTTAAAAGTAACCAGTGCAAGAGTTGAAAGGCTTCAGGATATAACAGAGGATGGAATAAGAGCAGAAGGAATTACAGAAGAATGGCCACCACATGCAATGGATAAGTTTAGGAAGTTATGGGATAGCACAACAAAGGAATACAGATGGGAGACTAATCCTTATGTTTGGGTAATTGAATTTGAAAGAATAGAGAAAAGTGAGGTAGAGCAGTAATGAGTAAGGGAAAATGGATATTAGATATACAACAATATGACAATGAGATTTGGATGCCAGAAGAATATTTTGATGATAAGGAAGATGCCCAAAAGTATGGATATGAAATAGCAGAAAAAGAAGGTTTGAGCAGATTTAGAATAGGTTTATGTGAAGATGCTGAAAACTTTGGAATTGATGTTGATAGAGTAATTGAGAACATTCAGGAAGCAATGTATGAGACTATTGGAGAAGCTGCAGAATGTTATTTAGATGATGTAACAAAAGAAGATGCGTTGGAGCTGGAGAAAAGACTAAATGAAGTTTTTTATAAATGGCAGGAAGAACATAATTACAAACCAAGCTTTTATAAAGTAATTAGTGAAAAGGTAATCGAGGTAGAGAAGTAATGAAGTTTTATGAATTTAATAATGAGGATTATGCTTATTATGCATTAATAGGTGCAGGCACTGAAGAAGAAGCAAAGGAGTTTTACGAGGATAATGTTGCTTATATAGAAGGAAGTGAAAAAGATAAGAATCCAAGAGAATTAGAAAGAGAAGAAGCTTATAACAATATAAATAGATATTATAAAATTCCTGAATCTATGCATGAATATAATAGGGATCGTTTTAACAAATCAATAGATAGTGAAGAAACAACATTATTTGCTTTAGATAGAGATTTGATGTGATTCGGAATATGTAGATTTGACGATTTAGTATTGCTTGATTAATAAATATCAAATAAACAAATATATTAAGTAAGACTAGAAGGGTACTCCTACCTGATGGAAAAGTAATATTTGTAGAACTTAAGGCACCAGGTAAAAAAATATAAACTCCAAGAACCTGAAACTAAGGAGTTAAGAGAGTTAGGATTTTAAGTTGAGTGCTTGGATGATATAGAAAAGACAGACAAATTATTTAAGAGAGTTTTTTATGTGTAATAATTTATTATACAATTCATAATATTGTAGTATCACAATTGTAGAATTATCACTGTCGGAAAACGTGCTTCCACCTAATGTAACACATGCCATTTCAATTACATCAAAATAATTACTATCAGTTATAGCTTCTAATGTTTCAATCAAATCTGTAGAAAGATACTGTGAATAGTATAAAAATAATTTATCTTTTGAATCTTTTATTTTATTAATATTATGTTGTAGAAGGATAGCAAATGTGATGTTTTTTCTGGTTCTACAATTTAAGATAGGAACTACATCATTGGTATTAAGGCGTGACCACATGATTTTTAAATCATCTGATGTAAATACTGAATTTGATTTTTTATTTAAATAAACTTCAGACATAAAGGATAGGGGTTCAATCATAGCAGGCAAAATTGAATCTAGTTTGGGAATAATGCACCTAGTAATTGAAGAAATACGCTTTTGTTCTGGAACATAAACTTGTGTTAAATAGAAAATAAAATTAATTATATATCCTACAGATAATTGAAAACAGAAATTGTACCATTTTTCAATGCCAGGAATTATTTCTGGGTCAGTTAATGTCTTTAAATATGAAAAGGCACATATAAGTGCAAAAAATAAAAAGAATGTTATTGTTTTATTAGTTAAAATAAAGTTTTTAATAGGCTTTAGCATTTGTACACCTCCTGAGATAATTTATAAAAATAATTATAATTTAAAATTACAAAACAAGCAATTATTTGAAATCCAAATGTTTAGTTCGTAATACTTTAAGAGTATGAAGTTAATGGAGGACAAACAAGTGAAAATTAATAGAGATAATATGGAATTTTCATATAAAATAGAAAAATTAAAATCTAAGTTAAATCTTAGTGCAGATATAGCGAAAGCTATTGATGAAGAATTACTAAAATTGAACCTACATGAAAATGAAAATTTAGATGATATAGCAGAAAAAATAATGACTGTTAGAGATGGATTAAGAGATTTAGCAGATTTTATGAGAGAAAATAAAAAGACACTAAAAGTATAAAATAATTTTAAACATAACAAAAGCATTAGGGAACTATAAACGGCAATTTATAAATCTTCTCTAATGCTGTATCTATCTAATATTATACCATAAATAAGTTAATAAAGGATAGGTGATAGATATGAAAAAAGAGGAAAATCTCTATATACCAAAAGAAATATATAAAAAAACAGAAAGAGCTCTATATGGGTACTATGATGATGAAAAGGAAATTAAAAATATTTCGGCAGAAGTAGAAATGTTAGAATCTAATATATGTGAAATAGAGGAGGATATTAAGAATACAAATATTAAAATAGATTACTATCAAAATGGAGTTTCAATAAGTGAGAGAGTACAAACATCTTCCTTAGGTATAAGCTTTGCAGAACGTGAGATATGTAATGCTATAGAAAAATTAGAAAATGAACATGCTATGAAAACAAGAAGATTACTAAAGTTAAAGAAACGATTAAGAAAGATTAAAGAGAAGAATAGCAGAATGAAACTGAACCTAGAAATGTTAGAGAATGATCTACAGATGATATTAAAATATAAATATTCAGATAAGAAATCTGTACAGTCAATAGCGTTAGCACTAAATTATTCAAATTCAACAGCTGGAAGAAGAAAAGACCAATTAGTGTTAAATGTAGCGCAGTTCATGCACTGGGTTTAAAATATCTAAGATAAATACAACTATTCATAATTCATGTTTTATGAAATAAACTAAAAATTATTCTAAGTAGAAAGTTAATTAACTTAGGCATTTAAAAGTTTATATATGTCTTTTAATAGTTATAAAAACTTTTTTTATTTTCTAAAACTTTTTATAGTGAATAGCTCGTCTTATAAATATAAGAAAAAAATAAAGGAGATGATTTATTATGAAAAAGAATTTATTAAAAGTGTTAGTGGTTGGATGTATGGTTGTTAGCTCAGTACCAACAAGTGTATTTGCTTCAACAGTTAATACAGATAATATTAAAGAAAATACAATAGAGCAAACACAAGAAGTCGGCACTTTAGATAGTTGGTTAAAAGAATATATACTGTCATTGAAAGGTATAAATAATGATGAAAAACAAAAATTATTTGAATCAGAAAAAGTAATACAATCAATATATAAGCAAATTGATGTATTACTTGATAAGGCAGAGACTATTGGAGTTGATGTAAGAGTTAAAATACAAGAAGTGGATGATAAGATTTATGAAATACAAAATGAAGATAGCAAAATAATGGATAAAGTTCATAAATACGAAGAAAGCAAGCTTATTAATGAATTTGACATAAATGAAGAAAGTTTAGATGATGATAATGAAGAAAACATATACGATGGTATGGTAAATTATATAAAATCACTATCTATTTTAACAGCTAGTGAAAAAGACAAATTACTAGATACACAAAAGAAGCTTGAACCATATTATAAAGAATTAGAAGCTTTAAATAAAGAGCTTGATGAAGTTCAAAAACCTGTAATGGATGAATTAGATAAATTATATGATGAGGTTGATAAAGTATATAAAGACGTAGCTTATATATGGGATAAAGTTAATCAAAATTATTAATGCTAAAGTAAAGGATTCTAGAAATAGGGTCCTTTTTTTATTGTGCAATAAAACAAAAAGAAGGATGAACATATGGTTATAACAATATTAAAGCTTATAGCTTGTTTAATATTATGTATAGTAATTAGATATGTATAAAAATACGCTTGGAATAATAAGAATAGATAAGGACTATGAAGCAATCAAAAATAATGTGTTTAGCAATTTGGCGATAGAAATATGGGAACAGTTAAGCATGATATACAGCGAAAAGATTTTTATATGTATAGATACATGTGTGGAGATTATAGATAATTATAAAGAATCGATATTTACTGAGTAAATATGATAAAAAAGTGAGAAGAAATCGAGAAAAATAAATTTAGTTAACAGTTATAATATTAAGTAAGAGGTAGCCAGTAAGACATGCCCCCTAACATGAACACTTACATACCTCAAACATAAATTCTTAAACCCCTTGTATAAATGAATATGTAATGCTAGTCAGGGATTACAGCAATGTTTAGTCGTTACAGTGCAGATCTTAGAGAATCAGTAGATACAGAATATTTTATTTACTGGTTTTATTTAGAATTATATGGGATACTATATATAATTATAGAAGAAGGGGGTGAGATAATGAATCCAGAACAATTAAAAGATGTTATAGTTGCATTAATAAATAATGAATATTTTCCGAAGTATACTGAAAATGAGGCAGAAAAGCTTGCAAAGGATATTGCTAAATTTCAAAAAATATACTATAAAGAAATGAAGTAATAACAAAAAGAACTCTAAAAATAGGGTTCTTTTTTATGTAATAAATTAGAAAGAAGGTGGAGAAAGTGAAAATTAAATGTTATTTAAGATATAAGAAAGGCACTAATGAAGTAAGATGCATATGTAAAAGGGATAATCCAGCATGTGACAGACATAGGACATGTATAAGAGAAGTAGTAAATCTTAATATATATAAAGATTTAGAAAATTGCTTTAAGAACAGTGAAAAAAGAAGATAAATAATATATTAGCAGAGCGAGGTGGTGACAGTGAGATATGGATAAACAAAATTATGAACTGGCAGAAGAAGATTATATTAATGGTATGAAGTATAAAGAAATAGCAGAGAAATACAATGTATCTATCAATACAGTTAAGTCATGGAAGACTAGATATAAGTGGTGCAAGGATAAAAAAGGTATGCACACAAAAAGTAAAAAAGTATGCACACAAAATAAAAAGAGTGCAGGTGCAAAAAAGAATAATGAATGTGGTATAAAAGAGCCTATTGCTGATGAAGTTAAAGAAGTCATGAATAATGAAGAATTAACGGATAAGCAGAGGCTCTTTTGCATTTTCTATAGTAAGTGCTTTAATGCAACAAAAGCATATTTAAAGGCTTATACGTGCACCTATGAAACAGCCAATGCAGAAGGATATAAACTCCTTGTAAATCCTTGTATAAAGAAACAAATAGATGAATTAACAAAAATAAGGTTCAATAGGGAAGCACTAAAAAGTGGAGTACTCCAAAAATACATTGATATAGCATTTGCAGATTTAGGTGATTATTTGAAGTTTGGCAAGAAAACAAAAGGAGTATGGACAAAAGATAAAGATGGAGTTAATACACCAGTTATTGATCCTGATACTGGACAACAAAAGATAAAAGAATATAGCTATGTTGATTTAAAGGAGAGTATAAGTGTAGATACGTCATTAATTACAGAGGTAAGTGAAGGAAAAGATGGTATAAAGATAAAGCTTGCAGATAAAATGAAAGCACTTGATTTCCTTAATAAGCATCTTAATTTATTATCTGATGAAGATAAGATTAAACTTGATTTAGAATATAGGAAATTACAAAATGCCAAACTTGAAAATGAAGTTACAAGAGCCAATAAGAACAATAAAAAAGATGGATTAAAAATTGTTATAGATTATGGTGATGAAGATGGAGACAGTTAAAGCACAATTTAATCCGATATTTAAAGATTCAAATAAAACTAGAAAAAGATACAGAGCAATGAAAGGTTCAGCGGGTAGTGGAAAATCTGTAAATGTAGCACAAGATTATATTTTAAAACTAGGAAATATTAGATATAAGGGTGCTAATTTACTTGTAGTAAGAAAATCAGAATCCACCCATAAATTTTCTACTTATGCTGAACTTACAGGTGCTATTAATAGAATATATGGTGAATATGCAGAAGATTATTGGATTATGAAATTGAGCCCTTTAGAAATAACGAGCAAGGTAACAGGTAATTCAATTATATTTAGAGGCGTAAATGATGCTAAACAGAGAGAAAAATTAAAATCAATAAATTTCCCTCATGGCAAATTAACCTGGATATGGTGTGAGGAAGCTACTGAACTCATGGAAAGTGATGTTGATATATTAGATGATAGACTTAGAGGAAGACTGGATAATCATGATCTGTATTATCAAATAACATTCACATTCAATCCAGTATCAGCTATGCATTGGATAAAAAGAAAGTATTTTGATTATAAGAGCGAAGATATATTTTCACATCATAGCACATATTTAACCAATAGATTTATAGATGAAGCATACCATAGAAGAATGATGATGAGAAAAGACCAGGATCCTGAAGGATATAAAGTGTATGGTTTAGGAGAATGGGGAGAAACTGGAGGAACTATACTTCACAATTTTATTATAGAAGAGTTTCCTACAGATTTTTCATGTTTTGATGAAATGAGGTTAAGTCAGGACTTCGGATTCAATCATGCTAATGCAATATTGAGGATTGGATTTAAAGATGGTGAATTATACATATGTAATGAGATATATGTTCATGAACTTGACACATCAGAAATTATAACTATAGCAAATAATAAAAGATTAGAAAAGAACTTGATTATGTACTGTGATAGTGCTGAACCAGATAGAATTAAAATGTGGAAAAAGGCAGGATACAAGGCTATAGGAGTAGTTAAAAAGCCAGGAAGTGTACATGCACAAATAGATTATTTGAAACAACTAAAGATTCATATACATCCGTCATGCTTGAATACTATATCTGAAATTCAACAGTGGAAGTGGAAAAAAGATGAAAAAACAGGATTGTATCTTGACGAACCAGTTGAATTTATGGATGATGCTATGGCAGCGCTTAGATATTCAATAAATAATAAGCTTAAAATTGAGGTTTCTGGAAAATATGATGATGATGTTTATAACAAGGGAGTAGGTTTAAAGTCAAAGCAAAGATATAACAAGAAAAAAGGAGGACATGTATTCTAATGATAGATAAATCAATATTTGATAATAATTATAGAAATAAGAAAGAGCAGCTGTTAAAGTTAAGTCATTCAGAAAAGAGTGAAAGAAGAAAAGCTAAGAAGGATTTTATATTTTATTTAGGTGAATGTGAACATAAAAGAGCAGCATTATTGGATCGAGATTTTTTAGGTCAAAGCTGGATGAATGTAGATGATCTTGATTATGTTCCAAGTCAGATAATAGATAATAAAATAAAACCATTGATTCATAAGCAGGCAAGGTTTATGTTTGGAAAGTCACCAGACATATTATTTAAACCTTACGATAAGAAGTATAAAGATAATTGTGAGGAATTAAGGCAATATATAGATGCTATATTAAATGCTAATAAGTTCTGGAGTAATACTTTAAAGGCATTCAGATTAGCAACAGTAACTAAAAGAGTTTTATTGAGATTAGAAGCAAATCCTAATCAACCAGTAAAGCTCTTTTATCATTCTATAGATGATTTCAGCTATAAGAATGACTCTTATGATTCAAGTAAATTAAAATCAGTTACTTTTGTAAGGGAAGATTCAAAGAATAAGAAAGATGATGAGACTAATAATTTATGGTATAGATACACTTACTATATGAATAGTGGATACTGTCATTTAAAAACAGAAACGTATAAGGGGGATAATCTTGATACACCTATAGATATAAAAGAACAGAACACAAGACTTAGCAAAATACCTTGCTGGGTTATAGTAAATGAACAAAGTCCTAATAATATTATTGGGTGTAGTGATATTAAAGACTTGAAGCCATTACAAAATGCTTATAATAGAAGATTAAGTGATTTCAATGATGCACTTAGATTCTTGCTATTTGGACAGACAGTAATTATTGATGGTGATGAAGATGATGTTAATAAATGCAATATAGCACCTAATAGCTTAATGGCTATAAAAAGTATTAACCAAGAAGAAGGAACAAAACAGGCGCAGGTTAAAAGAGTAGAAAGTGGGTTTAGTAATGCAGAGCCGATAAAAATGTATTTGCAGATGTTAGATGATAGTATGCATGAGAAATTAGCAATACCTACCGATGAGAAATTAAAGGACGTTCCAAGTGCAAAAACAATAAAGTATATCTATACTGAATTAGTAGCTAGGTGTGGAGAAAAATGGAATGATTGGGAACCTACAATAAGAAGTATGCTAAGACTAATTATTGAAGCATGTAGCAAATTCCATTGCTATAGCGATTGGAATCATGTTTGGGATGAACTACAATATTCTATTGTTATTAACAAGAATTACCCTATCCCTGAGGATGAAGAAGATGCTAAGAGACTTGCTATGGAAGAAGTAGTAGCTAAAGTAAGAAGTCATAAAAGTTATATTAAGGATTACTCAGATGATGAAGATTACGAAGAGCACTTTAATGAAATATTACAGGAAACAAGCCTACTTCAAAATGCTCAAGATTCTATGATGAATGATATTACTAGTGAAATAGATGATATAGATGATGAAGAATAGTGGTGAAGAACCATGAGTTTTTATAAAAAGAAAGTATTAGAAGTTCGTAAGAAAATCTTACAATTAACATTGGAGCAGAAGAGACAAATTAATCATATATATGCTAAGTCTGCCAATAGATTGATTAATGAGATATTAGAATTACCTGATATAAGTAGAACTAGAGTACATGATATAGATATTGCAAGATTACTTAATGATTATACTAAAGACTTATATAAGCAACTGTATCCTAATATTAAAGATAATATGATGGAAAGTTCTATTATACAAAGACAAGTTATATTAGATTTTGTAGATCAAGTTGCAAAAGATAGAAAGTTAAGTGAGATAGTTAAACATAATATTAATAGTTATTCAAATACTGTTGTTAAAAATCTAATTGCAGGTGAATATTACAAAGATGGAAAGACATTAAGTAAAAGATTGTGGAACCTAACTTTAGATAATGGAAATAAGATAGATGAATTTATAAAAATGAATATTGCCAGTGGAGCCAATGCTAGAAAGCTGGCTAATGATTTGGAATTGCTTATTAACCCTAATAATAGAATTGTTACAAATAATTTTAAGGCAGGTTTCAATAGTTATAAGATATCATATCAGGCTCAAAGATTAGCTAGAACCAGTATTACTCATGCAGCTACAGAAACACAAATTCAAAATGCTAAGAAAAATCCTTTTAGTAAAGGGCTAAGGTGGAATTTAAGTGCAAGTCATAGTGCTCGTATGCATGGTAAAACAGATATATGTGATGATTATAATGGACAAATATTTAAACCAGAAGAAACACCACTACAACATCCCAACTGTCTGTGTTATTTTACAGAAGAAGTTGCAGATATTGACGATGCAATAGCAAGAATAAATAAATGGGTTGAAGGTAATGAAGATAAGGAGTTAGATAGTTGGAGTACAGATTTTAATAAAGGTGAAGATAATATTAAGAATAAAACCAGTAGTTCAGTCAAGGTTAATGGAAAAGATGGAACTATAGATATTAATATACCTAAATCAAAGAATAAAAATATAAATACAAATGTTGGAAAAGATGATATAATAAATAATAAAAAATCTTTTAAAGAAGCAACAAACATAAAAGAAGCAGAGAGATATTCTATTAATAGTTTAGAATTTAATAAAGTTAGTTTTAGTGGAATAGACTTGAGTGTAGTTAATAGAATTAATAAAACATTAACTAAAACTTATGATGAATATCCTATGTTAAAAGGTTTTATACAAGAGATTAAGACATGTAAATCTGGAGCACCAGCAAGTGCACAGATAAGTTATAAAAATGGAATTTTAAATACAGTGTTAAAATTATCAAGAGATGATTTGAATAATTTAAATGATATTGATGATATGATTAAAAGATGTGTTAAAGCAAAATGGTGGACACCTAAGGATAGCATAGATGGTATAGTAAAGCATGAATTAGGACACATGATTGAATATGCATCTACTTTAAAAATGTATGGTGTCGATTTTGATAGTAATAATTCAAATTTGATAAAAAATGTATTTAATGCTATAAGTAATGGAGAATTATCAGCGGAAATAAAACAAGAAGCTTTAATGAATTTAGACATAAAAGATACTAAAAAAACTATAGTTGATAATTTAAGTGAATACGGAACAAAAAATACTAAAGAGTTTTTGGCAGAGGCAATATCTGAAAAAGAACCTAGAAAGCTTGCACAAGAAGTTGTTAAAATATTAAAGAAAAAGATTGGAGGGATATTTAATGATTGATTTTCCAATGGAATTAATTAACTGCACATTTATTGATGATGATGGTAATAGACAGTTAAAAGAGAATGCAACAGAAAGTCAAAAAAAGATATTTAAAAATTTTTATAATAGTTTCAATGAAGAATTGTATACTGAGGATGAATTTTCAATAGAAGATTAAGATGCACTTACTTAGAAAAATAAGTAGGTGCTATTTTTAAGTTTAAATTATGAGAAGAAAATGAGAAAAAGTTGAGAAATTTCAAAAGATACACATGATATAATAAATATAGTAAGAATTTAGCACTTAGAGACATCTAGGTGCTTTTATTATGTTTAAGATAGGGTTTGGGATTAGAGAAGTCCTCACCTATCTTTTTTATTTTATATTAAATTAAAAGAAAGGGGTATTAATTATGCCAAATTTAAGTGAAATTCTAGGAGATGCTTATAAGAACATACCAGAAGATGTACAAAAAAAATATAAAGATATAGATCTAGTAGACAGTTCTAAATATATTGAAAAGTCGGATTATGAAACAATAAAAAAAGAAAGAGATCAATACAAAAAGGATATTAAGAAGCGAGATAAGGATTTAGAGGATATTCAAGATAAGGTTAAAGACAATGAAGAGTTGACTAAAGAAATTGAAAATTTAAAGGCAGAAAATAAAAAAATAGCTGCTGAATCAAAAGCTGAATTAGATAAATTAACGTTTGAATCAAAACTTGAAAAGAAGTTAGGATCATACAATCCTCAAAATGCTTCAATGCTTAAGAAAGCTTTAGATTTAAGTAAAATTACAAGAGATGGAGATAACTTTATTGGTCTTGAAGAACAGATTAATTCTTTAAAAGAAAGTGACAAATATTTATTCAAAGAAGAAGTCGTTAAAGGTAAAGAAGATAATTCAGGAGGAACAGGAAGTATAGGAACAGATAATACTGGTACTGATGATGGTACTAATGCAAATAGTATAGGTGCATTACTAGCAAAATCAAAAGCCGAGAATGCAAATGCAGAAGCTCAAAGCAAGTTTTTCGCATAGATCATATTTAATAGGGAGGATTACAACATGAGTTATGAAAGAACAGAAAAAATAATGGGTGAAAATAAATCCATATTATTGGTCGCAGGAATGTTGTTTCAAAACATATCGGTAAAAGTAAAAAAGACTGATGTTGCGGCATTCTTGACTAACGGAAAATTGAAAGCAGGTACTCCATTAACTAAAGATGGTAAAGTAGTTGATGGCACAACTATTACTGCTGATAAAGCTTTTGGATTACTTTATAGAGATATTGATTTAACTTATAGTAATGGGAATGAAACAGTTCCAGTAACTATATTTGGATTTGTAAACTCAAAATTATTACCTGAGACAGTTACTGCAGATGTAAAAGCAGCATTAAAAATGATACAAGTTTTATAAAATGAGAAGGAGATAAATAATGGATTGGAGAGACTATATAAACTCAAAAGAAATTGCAACATATATTAAAGCATTACCACCTGAAATGTTAATAGGTGAAGCTTTATTCCCTAGAAAGAAACAACTTGGAATGGATCTAAAATATATTAAAGGTTCAAAAAAGAAACCAGTAGTATTAAGACCATCAACTTTTGATGTAGCTGTTAAAGTTAGAGCTTTAAAGGCCGAAGTTAATATAAAAGCTAAGAGAATGCCATTCTTTAAAGAGAGTGTTCTTGTAAGCGAAGAAGATAGACAGCAATTATTATTAGCTTCACAAGCTGAAAATAAAGAACTATTACTTATGATTATATCTGAAATCTATGATAACTATGTTAGTTTAGTAGATGGTGGTGATATGCAGATGGAAAGAATGAGAATGCAGGCTTTAGCTGATGGAGTAATCAATATTGTTACTGAAGATGCAGATCTTGTATTTGATTTTGATATACCATCAGAACATAAGGAAGTATTAGCTGGTGATGCTAAATGGAGTAACCCAGATGCAGATATAGTTGGAGACATTGAAAGGTATAAAACTAAAATGAGAAATGCAGGTTATGCAGTTCCAAAGAGAATGGTTATGACAAGCAAGACATTTGGATATTTAGGAATCAATAAGGCAATCAAATTGGATATTGATAAGGATGGAAGAGTTATTCTTACAGAAGAAATTATAAAGAATTACTTCAAGAATAAACTCGATATTTCTATCGCAGTTGTTAGTGGAACTTATAAACTTGAAGATGGTTCAGAAGAACAATACTTCCCTGATAATAAAGTGACATTAATTCCAGATGGAAACTTAGGTGCTACTTATTACGGAACAACTCCTGAAGAAGCTGATAAGATGTATAGTTCAAAATTAGATTGCTCTATAGTAAGAACTGGAATAGCAATTACTACAATGAGAAAAGATGATCCTGTCACAACAGAGACAAAGGTATCTCAATTAGGAATGCCTTCATTTGAAAAAGCAGATGATTGTTTCTTTGTAACAGTAGCATAAAAGTGTAGCTTATAAACTATGCTCTTTAATTTTATTTGAAAGGATGATATAAATGGCAAGAGGTAATAAACAGGAAGAAACCAAACAAGCTGCATATAAAGCAAAAGCATTAGTCTGTATTAAATATGACAAAACATCTTACAAACCAGGTGATGAATTTGAAGTAAGAGAAGAAGATGCAAAAGAACTTGAGTATAATGGATATGCAGAAGTAGAAGAAGTACTTGAATTAAAAGAGGATGAGGATAGAGAAAAGGAGGGTGAATAGTTATGGAACGTACACCTTTAGATATTTTAAAAATTAATTTAAACGAAAGTCAGTATCCTGTATTTAGTGATGAAGAACTTGAAAACTTATTAGCAGTCAATGACAACAATGTATTAAAAGCAAGTTGGAGAGGCTGTTTAATGAAAGCTAATACAGATAGCAAAATAAAAGTTGGTCTTATAGAAATAGAAGATGCTGATCCTGATTATTGGAATAACCTTGCATCTATTTATCAAGCTGATTATATAGCAGAACAGTCGAAATTGAATCCAAGTATAACAAGTGGATATAAAACATCTATGAGAAGGGCAGATGGCTGTTAATGGCTAGATTAAAATCTAAAAAGATTATAGATGCAATCAATAAAGGTATATCAATAAATCCTACTACTTTTGATGTTAAATATATTGAAAAAGTTCTTGTAGATGGTGCTTATGAGAAAGTTGAAAATATAATAACTTATACTGGAATAATATATTTAGAAGATAATTCAGACAAAATAACAATTGAAAGTAAAACTCAAGGAACATCTTATACTACAAATAAATATAAGATGATTTTAAATAATGAGAATGAAATAAAGATAGATGAAAAGAATGTTGTTGAATTTGAGTCTAAAGAAGGACATATAAAAGTTACAGGAGCTTACCCAATAATAATCGAAGATACTTTATGTGGTTACTTGTGTGATTTAGAAAGGACTTGATTTCATGGGTTTTAAAGTTATTGATTATATTAACAGGAAAAAAGTTGGTATGGGAATGTTACTTGGAGGAATTATAGCACCTACGCTTGTTAATAAAGCTAAAGAAAAAGCTTACTGGAAAGATAGAAGTTCTCATGCTAGAAATGGAATAAATGGTGGAGTAGAGGGTGGTGGCAGCCAGTATTCTGTATATTTAGCACATGGCACAGAATATGGAGAATGGCTTGAAAAAGGTACTGGTATATACGGACCTACTGGTAAAAAGATAGTTCCAGTAAAAGGCAAAGTATTAAGTTGGGTTGATACTGATGGGGAAAGACATTTTGCTAAGAGTGTAAAAGGTATTAAGCCTATGCCAATATTAAAAGATACTTTAAATAATAATAAAGAATTTATAATAGAAGCTGTTGGTAAGTATTGGAGTGATTAATATATGAGGCTAGCAATAAGAAATCAGTTGCTCAAAGAAGTTATGGAACTTAAAGGATGCTATGAACCTAATGTACCAGACAAGCAGACAGAAAAGCCATATTCTGTTGTTGTTGCAAAAGACGATACAGATAATGGGGAAGTAGTTGGATTTAAGAGAAGTATTGAAATATGGTTGTATGATGAAAGACTTTCTTTTAAGAGTTTAGATAAATTAGCAGAGCAGTCAATAAAAGCATTAAATTTAAAAGTAATAACTAATCCTAAAACAGGCGAGAGTTTTACATGCAAATTTGATGGGATTATAGGACAAGATATAGTAGATGAAGAGTGGAATGCAATAGCAAAAGGTTTAAAATTTACTATTATTGCATTACATGAAGACACTGAAGAAAATAAAGATAAATGGCTTGATGCTTTAAGTAATTATAGTAAAAGTATTATTGATATTCTTGTATATCTTAATAATTGGAAAAGTAATTTTCAAGTACCTTCAATTTTATGGAGAGTAACTAATAAGGATAGGATGAGAGAAACAAACAGGGTTATAAGAGAAGAAAAAACTCTTATATGTCATGTGGTAAGTGAAAATAAATCTGAAATAGAACAGATTCTTGATACTATCGAGGAACATTTAATTACTGATTTGAAAATACCTTATGATATTGAAAATAGGAGATATCTTACTATTAAGAGTATAACTGAAGATAAAGAGGCAGATATGATAACCAAGGGTCAGTTGACTATTGAGTTATTTAAAAGAAAAATGATAGAAGATAATACGCCTAAATTAAAAAACATTATTGGAAAGGGAATTATTAAATAGGAAGGAGGCTGTATAATGGCTGATGTAAATAAAGATGTTACCACAAAAGAAACAGCTACATCTACAATTAAAACTACAGTAAATGAAGAAAAGTTTTCTGTAGAGGAATATATGGAAAATGCAAAAGCACTTGGCTATACAAAAATAGTATTAGCTGGTGCTTTTTCTAATTGCTCAAAAGAAGAGACGTTTACAAAAATAGAAGTAGATAAGATGGTGAAAAATTTCTTAGGAAAGAAGGTTAAATAATGGCAAAGGGAACATGGGGAACAGATAATAAACCTGAAATACCAGGTTTTTATAACCGATTCCAGACTGCGGCTGAAGCTACAATTGCAAATGGTACAACAGGAACATTAGCTTTAACAGTAACAGCCAACTGGGGACCAATAAAAGAACCAGTTTTAATAAATAATGATGTAGAAAATACTCTTAAAGCAACATTTGGAACTGATGACAATTACACAGCTTATAAACTAGGGAAACTTGCGTTATTAGGGAAACCTAAAGAATTATTGCTATATAGACTGGCAGATTCAAGTGCATCAAAAGCTTCTTTGGTACTTCAAACAACAGATTCATCTCCATTAAATGCTATTACATTAGAAACTCTATATCCAACAACTAGAGATTTTAAGGTTACAGTAAAAACTAATGTTGCAGATTCAGATAAGAAAAACATAATCCTTTATGAAGGATCAAAACAGTTATTCAATATTACTGTTAGTGGAACATTTGCAGAAATTGCAAAGACAATAAATAATGCAACAGCAAACACATATATTACGGCTAAGACAAGTGAAGTAAGTTCAACTACGAATACTTTAGATAATGTTGCTACTAAGAATTTTACTGGTGGTAATGATGGAACCGCAGGAATAACAAATCAAGATTATATAGATGCTATGGCTATATTTGAAGGTTATGAAAAAGATGCTTTTGTTATAGATAGATATGCTGATTCTGCATTACAAGCAGCTATCCAAACATGGAATACTCAGTGTAAGGAAAATGGAGATATATTTCTTATTTTTGTAACTGGAGTAAATAATTCTGAAACACTAGATGATGCTAACCAAAGATCTAATGATTATAATGATTATCTTGTAAATAATTTATATCTAGGTACAGCTACTTATAATGGCACTACTTACAATAGTGCAGAAGTATTAGTATATATTGCAGCATTAGCAATTGGGAAGGGCCTTAAAGAATCAATTAGTAATGAAACTACAATATTTGATTCCGTAACGCCTAAATTATCAAAAACTCAAATAACATCAGCTATTAAAAATGGTACTATTGTACTTTATGAAGATGGTGGAAGAGTTGTTGTTGCTGATGATGTAAACACATATAAGACTTACAAAGATGAAGCTGGCAAGGCATTTGGAACAATACAGACTGTTATATTCTTAAAAACAGTAAATGAAGATACTTCTGCTAAAAGATTTGAGATTTCAGGAAAAGCTGATGGTAATGATACAGGAAGAACTATTGCATTATCTTCACTTAAAAAGTATTTTGAAACATTAAATAACAATGGAATTATCGCAGATGATTTTGTTGTAAAAATTGATGAAGAAAAGCAGGCAACTGCAGAAGCTGATGAAATGTATTGGACATGGGCTGTAACTCATTACAAAAAACTTAAGAGAGTTTACGGAACAGGAATAATTGCTGAATAAGAAAGGAAGTGTAGTAAATGTCTGGAGAATTAGATGCTTCAAGAGTATGTAGTGGTACATATGGAAAGATTTTTGTTGATGGTGAATGGCAGACACAGGTAAGTGAAACAACAGCAGATGTAGAAATAGACATGAAAGAACTTTTAACCTGTGGATCTGAATGGACAGGCCATAAAGCTGGTGCTAAAAAGGGAAATGGTTCACTTAAAGAGTTTAAAGTTACTTCAAAAATGATAGAAAATGGATTCAAAAAATTTGAAATAATTTCTGAATTAGATGATCCTGAAGCATATGGCTATGAAAGAATAAGACTTAAAAATTGTAGAGTAACAAAGATTAGTCTTATTAATTTTAAACCAGGAGAAGTAATTGAAAATGAATATCCATTTGTATTTGATGGATATGAATTGCTTGATAAAATTGTACAAACTGATTAAAAGTTTTATTAAGTATTAGAGTAGAGCATTAGATGCCTACTTTTTTCTATTTATTAATTGAAATAAGAGAGGAAGATATTATAATGAAAAAATTAAATGAAGAACAACAAGCACAATTAGCATCAAAGGAAGAGGACATATTAGCAAAATTAATGGGCGAAGAATTTGAAGCACCTAAAGGAAAAGCAAAGCTTGAAAGGCTTGGAATACAATTAGAACTTAAAGGTCTTACAGGAGATGAATTAAGCAGAATAAGAAAAGAATGCACTAGAAAAAGAAAAGTTAAAGGTGTGTGGGAAGAAAAGTTAGATAATGCAGAATATGATGCTGGAGTTATTGTAGCAGCTACTACTAATTTCAACTGGAACAATACTCAATTACTTGCAAAATATGAATTGAGTGAAGGAAAACAGTTTATAATTAAGAAATTATTAGCTGGAGAAAAGAATGCTTTAGTAGAATCTATTCTTCAATTAAGTGGATTTGGGGAAGATGTAGAGGTTACAGAAGATGATATAAAAAACTAATAAGTAGTGGAGGATCAATAGCTGCTTTATATAATTTATTTCTTCTTCATAATATGTCTCCGGATGATGTGATGAAGAAAGATTATATGACAAGAAAGTTGTTATTTGCATTCTCTGCTATTGAAGTAAAACAACGTAATAGTAAGTAATAATTATAGGGTGCTGTAAAAGGCACCTTTTTTCTTTATATATGAAAGTAAGAGGTGATTGCAATAGCATCTAAAGAAATCTATAGATTAGATATAAAAATTAATGTTAATGGAGATAAAGAATCTTCTAATAAAGTTAAAAAAGTAGAAGAAACAGCAGAAAAAGCAAAAAAGAAGCTCAAAGATTTAGGAAATCAGACTGCTAGTCCTACTGCAAAGTTAAATGATAAGATGTCATCTCCATTAGAGAAATTAGAATCTAAAACTAAGAGTTTATCAGACAGAACTATAAGCCCTACTGCAAAACTTAAAGATAATGCTACGTCTGGATTGGATAAAGTAAAGAATGCAACTGAGAAGTTAAACAATAAAGAAGCAAAGGTTAAGGTAAAAGCAGAAGATCAAGCAAGTGGAATTATTGAAAAAGCAAATAGTAGACTTACTTCGTGGCTAAAGGCAGGAACAAAAAAAGTAATATCAATTGGACTGGTAGGGAGCCTCGCACTAGGGGGCTTTGGATTAGGAGCAAGTTTAAAAACATATACAGATTTTGAACAAGGATTATCAAATGTTAAAGCAGTAACGGGTGCTACAACGCAGGAAATGGCAATCTTAAAAAAAGAAGCGAAAGATTTAGGCGCATCCACAGCATGGTCTGCTGTTCAAGTCACACAGGCTGAAGAACTGCTAGGACAAGCTGGATTTAGTGTTAAAGAAACTACATCGGCATTACCAGGTTTATTAAATTTAGCAAGTGCAGGAAGCCTTGATTTGGCGCAAGCAACAGATATTGCAAGTGGTACATTACGAGCATTTAATTTGCAAGCTTCACAATCAGGACATGTAGCAGATGTATTAGCATTGAGTGCTAGTGCTACAAACTCTGATGTAACAGATCTTGGTGATACCATGAAATATGCAGCACCAGTAGCGCAAGCATTAGGAATTAGTTTTGAAGATACTGCGGCAGCAAGTGGATTATTATCTAATGCTAATATTAAGGGAAGTCAAGCAGGTACAATTCTAAGACAGACAATGGCAAGGCTTGCTAGTCCTACAGATGAAGCTTCTAAGCTAATGAAGAAGTACGGAGTAAATGCATTTGATGCTGAAGGGAACATGAAGCCATTAAGCGGAGTAGTAGATAATTTAAATAGTTCATTAGGTAAATTAACAAGTCAGCAGAGAGCAGATGTAATATCAACAGTATTTGGAACGGAATCAATGTCAGGAGTACTTGCTCTTATGAATCAAGGAGGCACAAGTTTAAGCGAGCTAAGTAATAAACTCAAAGATGCAAATGGGGCAGCAGATAATATGGCTAAAACTAAATTAGACAATTTAGCTGGTCAAATAACATTATTAAAAAGTGCTACTGAAGGAATGAGAAATGAGCTAGGCGAAAGACTAGCACCATATGCAAAACAGTTTGTAACATGGTTTACTGGAAAGATACCAGATATAACAGATGGTATAATTAATGCAGTAGATTATTTATCTAATCACACAGAAGATATAAAAGAAACTGCGATAGCAATTGGTACTGTTGTAACAGCTATAGCTGGATTTAATATAGCTGGTTCAATTGGTAATTCAATAAGTGGAATATCTAATTTAGTATCATTATTCAAAGGTGCAAGTGTAGCTAAAGATGCTACAGAGGCAGCAGCAGGAATAAGCAAAGTAGGATTGGCAGCAAAAATATTACCAGCTTTATTTAGTCCAGCGGGATTAGCAATTACAGCAGGTGTTGCAGCAACAGCAGTTGGAGTTCATGAATATAATAAGTTAATGAATGAAAGTATTTTGACAGCAAAAGAAGACTTAGATCCTATAGAGCGCTTTATGGATTCTATAAGCGGAAATATGCATAAATCTAAAGCCGAATTAGAAGAATTAAACCTTATATATGATGATTTTGGAGAAGGAGTATCAGAAAGTTTTAAGAGTGCAGCTAAAGACGCTTCAAAGAGTTTATTAAATATTGAAATGGATATAAACAGACTAACACGTAATGGAACTTTAGATGAAGGTGGAGTTAATACATTTAAGAATTATATTAATGATTTTGCATATGAAGGTATTAATGCAATGAAAGAACAAAAGGATAAGATAGAGAGTGAATTTAATAAAACTTTTATGTTAGATGGTGTATTAAATGAAACTGAAAAGAATGTTACAGAATCATTAAGTGAGTATTTTGAGACTGGAATAAATAAGCAAATACAATTAAGAGAAGATATTTATGGAATATTAAATGAAACTTTTGTAGATCACAGTAAGGATTTAGATACTGCTATGGCAGAAATAAAAGAAAAATTAGCGGGAATGAAAGCTCTTGAATTAGAGTATACAAAAGCAGATAACGCATATGAAAAAGCCTATGCACAAAATCAATATAAAAATGATGCAGAGAAGGTTACTGGATTAGGTGGTGCTAGTGAATTATTAAAATCAAGGGCAGATGAACATAATAAACAATTAGATGAAATTGATAGTAATTATGAAGGAACTTTAGCATATTATGATTCATTATTAAGTAACAATAATATAACAGACGAAGAAAAGAATAATTTTGAAGCAGGGAAAACAGAAGCGCTAAAAACAAGGAAGGAAGCTTTGAAGCAGGCAGAAGAAGATTGGAAATCGGATTTAGAAACACTATATAGTGCATATCCAAAAGCAAAAGATGAAAATGGAAGAAGTTTGTTAAATGAAGAAACAGGTGCAATCTTTAGTAAGCCTGAACTAAAATCTCAGGATACTATGGCTAAAATACAAAATTCGCATTCACAGTTAGAAGGAATTACTCAAAGTGGTGTATATGCATTAAAAAATGATTTGAGTGGAAATTTAGAACAATTGTATGTAAGTGTAGACGAAAAAACTGGTGCAATAAAATCAATATTTAATGCAACAACTAATGATATTGGATCATATTCAGATAAAGAAAAAGAGAAAATGGATTCATTAAAAGATTCATATTCAAGTGCAGGTAAAGAAATTAATTATTTATTAGAAAGTCATGCGAGGTTAAATACATCAACAGGTGAGTTGATGAGTGCCGCTGGAACAACTATAACAAGTTTAGAAAATGTTACAGCGGCAGGAGATGGTCTTATAACTGGAATAATGGAAATAAACAATACTCCATATAAGGTTACATGTGATTTAAGTGGAACTATTCAAAATATCCAATCAGTAACAGATGCTACAGAGTCAATGCCTAAAGAATCAGCAATCGATGTAACTACAGATGGAACAGCACAAGAAACAAAATCAGAAATTACTTCAGTAATTACTAAAGCTGATGAAGCAGACGGAAAAACAATTACTATTACGACTATATTTAAAAAAGTTTCTCAATGGTTTGATGATATATTTAAAGGTAATTCTGAAGTAGATAAAAATGCAAATGGTACCCATTATTCAGAGTCAGGATTAAGTACTGTAGATGAAAGAGGATGGGAGCTTGCAGATAGAACAGTTCCAGTGATTGGACAATATAATAATAATCCTTTAGTAAATTTGCAAAAAGGAACTAAAATTAAAAATCATATGAACTCTGTAAATGATATGAGAGCGGCAGTTCAACAAGAAGTAGCTAGGAAAATACCAAAGCAAAAGGTAGAAGTATATCAACCACAAGTATCAATGGCCGGTGGAGGAAATCAATTCAGCTTTGGTGGAATGAATATAAATATAAATGGTAATCAAGATGTAGAAGCAATGATTAATGAAGCTATACAACAATTTGGACAGAATTTAAGGGATGCGTTCTCAAATGTAAAAAAATAAGTTATAATATGGTATAGGGGGGGGATAAATAATGAAAAAGAAAATAGTAATAGGGGTATTGATTATACTTTTTGCAGTAGCAGTATTTTTTATAGCAAACAAATACCATAATAGTAAGGTAGCTAAAGAAAATCTAAATACCATAAACAAAATAACTGAAATTGTTAACAAGAAGAATGATTTAAATAAATTATATGTTAAAGATAATAATCAAGAAATTGAGGATGAAATAAACGAATGCGATAAATTAATAGATGAATTGCATTCTATAAATGGTTCTGGATCTATAAGAAATGAATATTTAGTAAACATAATGAATAATTCGGTAGAAGCTGTAAGAAATCATAAAACAGCATTGCAATGTTCTAAAAATTTGGATTTAAAATCATATGCAGAATATAATAAAAAGGAATCTGACAATATTGAACAAATAAAACTTGAAATTCAAAGATTTAAGATAAGTAATGGAATTGAATGATAACATTTTGATAAAAACATGAGAAAATAAATAATGTAAAAATGCTATAATTAATATAATGAGAATTTAAAGACAATATATTTTTAAAGCGCTTAGTTTTATACTAGGTGCTTTTCTTTATGTAAAATTCCAAGCGATTGGAGTTTTGGAAGGAGCTGATTTAGATAGATATATATTTAATTGAAGAATTCAGTAATACAACAATTCACTTTCCAGTTAATCCATTAGAAAAGATATCAGCACCTAGAAAAAGAAGATACAAGACAGAAGAAGTATTAAATGTTGGTGAAGTTGATATAAAACAATATGGAAAAAATATAAGAGAAACATCATTTAATTCTTTATTTCCTATTGAATATAATGAAAGTTATTGTGTATGTATGCCAACAATGTCACCGCAACAATATATGAATAAAATTAATGAATGGGTTGATGCAGAGTTAGATACAGTTCAGCTTAGATTAATAATAGCAGAATTAAGTATTAATGAGATAGTAAATATAAGTCAATTTGAACCAGAAGTAAGGGGTGGAGAAGTAGGAGATATATATTTCAGTATAGCATTTAGAACTCACAAACCCTTATTAATTGGATATATAGATAATTCACAAAGTTCATATCAAGGTGGACTAATTGATTATGGTAATAGATATTTTGGTGATGATACTTACTCTGATGGAGATAAAATAAAAATTGTTATTACTGCTACTGTATATGAAGAAGATAGTCAAAATAGTACAGGACTTGGATATGCATACGAAGGAGAAACATATACTGTTTATAAACAGTGGGGAGATTGGTTATCAATTTATTGGGGCTCATCTGGTGGATATGTACATAAAGGTTTTGTAACTAAAGCGTAGGTGGTGATTTATTGTGGATTTAGTATTGAAAAATAAATATAAGATAGAAGGATTATCATTATCTGGATCACTTAAAGAATCCATAGACACTATTTCTTATACTATGAATTTTGAAATATTAAAAAATTATGCACTTGCAAATAAAATAGGATTAACAAAAGGTGACTCTATAGAATTTTACGATAAGGGATTCTGGTCAAAAGAAAATAAGAAGATTTTTTCAGGCGTGATTTGGACAACAAATGAAAGTGATAAGACAATGAGAATATCACTTGAATGTAAAGAAAGAACGGTTTACTTGGAAGAATCAGAAGATGAATTATTGTTATATGATGGTCATACAGCAACTCAAAGAGCTACTAACATATGCAATGATTGGAGTATACCAATAGGAAATTTTGCAGATACAGGAATAGGATTATCTAAAGATAGAAGAAAAAATTCATTATATACAATGATGTGGAGTGATCTTAAAGAAACAGCTCAAAAGGGTGGAAAGTTGTATTGCTACAGAATGGGCACTTCTCTTGATTTAATTGAACTAGGCACAAATGAAGTTATATATAAACTTGATGGAATTATCGATGATCCAAGTCGTAAAAACACATTAGATGGAGTTGTAACTCAAGTAAAGGTGCTTGGAGAAAATAAAAGTAAAGAAGAAAGCCCAGAAATTTCGCCTATAGTAGGAGTATTCAAACAAGGAACTGATGATTATGGAACTATACAAAAAATAGTACAAGATAGTAAAGTAACTGATTATGCAACAGGACAGGATAAAGCAAACTCTATGTTTTCTACAGGTGAAGATACATGGACTTTTAAATGCGTTAAAGATATTCCAGATATACGTGCAGGAGATAAAGTATCTTTATATGACAAGTTTTATTATGTAACTGAAATTACACATAATTTAGGTGATGCAGATAGCATGACAATGAATGCTATGTCTACGTTAGATGATATAAGGAGGAAATTTTATGCCAAATGATATTTGTAATGAAATTGCAAGAGTAGTACATGGAAATACAAATCAATCAATAGCAGCATCCAATTATGGAACTGGTATGGCGTTAGCAACTGTAACTGAAAGTGGATTACTAGTAGATGGAATAAAGCAAGAATATCCTAAAGGTGATTATTGGATTTTGGATAATTTAAAAAATACTGATAACATTACAACAGAATCAGCTAGTGGTCCAGAATCACATACACATACAATAAAAACACCTAGTAATCAATTGGCTATAAAGGTAGGAGATAGAGTGTTAGTTGCAGTTATGGGTATTAATGCTGTTATTGTTGGGAGGGTTTCTAATGGCTAATTTATTTCCTACAAATAGTATTGAATCTGTAACTATTAAAGAAAATTCTACATTTGAATTAAAAGGATCATATGCTATTGATTTTGAAACAATGACATTTATAAAAAACCCAGATGGAACTGTAAAAATATTAAATGGTTATGATGCTTATATACAATGGTGCCAACTTGCTATAATGACAATAAGAAATAGATTTAAGGCATATACTTATAGGTTTGGTAGAGAAGAATTGAATAAGGAATTAAATAAAGAAGCTACGGAAATGGAGCTTACGAGAATAACACAGGAAGCATTAATGGTGCATCCAAATACAAAAAGTGTTGATTCTTTTTCTTTTACTTGGAAAAATGGAGAAGTTTATTATGAGTACAAAGTAACTCCAATTAAAGGACAAAGTAAAGTATTAAAAAATACTGAGAAGGTGGGATGATAATTAATGACAATATCAATAGATAATTACCTTCCGGATTATCTTAAGGAAACATCAGAAGATGTATTAAAGAGAGCTATTTCAAACGCTCCATCTAATATTAATACGATGGAAGGAGATATATTTTGGAATTCTGTTAAGCCTTTTTCAGAAGAAATTGCAAAATTTAGAAGGGTATCATTACTACAGATATTAAAGCTGGGAATCACTCAAACAGCCACAGGAAAATTTTTAGATCTTAAAGGTGAAGCTGAAGGTATACCAAGGAAAAAGGGTTCGGCTGCAATTCACAAGATTAAAATATCAGCGAAAGAAGGTACTCGAATAAGCGCTGGAAGAGTTGTATGTACTACAAGAAGCGAAGATCAAGCAGCAATAGAATTTTTGGTGCAAAACACAGTAATCGTTGATGATTCAGAAATAGCAATAATTGAAGTTGAATGTACTGAGATAGGAACAATCGGAAATGTGGCAATAGGAAATATTAATATGTTTTCTCAAAATATAAATGGTATTATTTCTATTGAAAATATAGAGATAATTAAGTTTGGTGTTGATGATGAATTAGATGGGGACTATCTTGAGAGAATATTAGAAAATGCTTCAAATACCCCAAGTAGTGCTAACGATGCGCATTATGAAAAATGGGCTAAAGAATGTACTGGAGTTTCAGAGTGTAAGGTAATTCCGCAATGGGATGGGGATGGAACAGTTAAAATAATAATTGTTGCAGATGGACATAAGGCTGCTACTAAAGAATTAGTTAATGAAGTAAATAATTATATAGATCCATATCCTAAGATGGGTAAAGGACAGGCACCTATTGGAGCAGAATTAACGGTTGTAAGTTGTATAGAAAAAGCAATTAATATTAAAGTCAAATTACAATTATCTGATGGTTATATATTAAATATATGCAAAGAAAAATTTGGTGTAATGTTAGATACTGAATTAAAAGAAATGCCATTTAAAACTACTAAATATATTTCTATAGCACAGTTAGGTAGGTTAATTCTTGATATTCCAGGTGTAATTGATTATACAGATTTATATTTAAACGAATCGGTATCTAATTGTATTTTAGCTGAAGATGAGATTGCCATAAAAGGCATTTTAGAATTGGAGGCGATATAGTTGGATATCACACAATTCAATTCTAAATTAAATAAGTTAGATGGAAATATATATACAATAGAAGAAGTTGTTAATCCAATAGCTGGTGTTTATGAAAAAGAATTAGCACATGATAATGTTGAAGTAAATACAATTAACATTTATACAGGAAGTAAGCTTACAGGAACTAAGATAAATACATATACAACTTCTACACCTTCTCTAACTCCATGGAAAACTATTATTAAGATATTTTCTACAGAGCCAGTTTTATATATTACTTATGAAACTACTGGAGATACAGTAGAAGCTGATGATGTAAATGACCTACAAGATGCTATCGGGTACACTCAAGAAGCTTTAAATGCTGAAACTGATAGAGCAATAGAAGCTGAAAAACAACTTCAAACTAACATAGATAATGAAAACAAAAGGGCTGTTCTTGCAGAAAACTTACTTATGAAGAAGTTAAACGAGGAAATAACAAGAGCAACTGACTCAGAAAATACTATACAAACCAATTTAAATAACGAGATTACAAGAGCAACTAATAGAGAAGATGCTTTAGAAGCAAGTATTAATGCAGAAATAAGCAGAGCAAAATCGGCTGAAAGTACGCTTACAATAAATCTAAATAATGAAATTACAAGAGCAACTAAGGCTGAACAAGCTATCCAAACTACAATATCTACAAATAAACCAATTTGGGATGATAAATATACTAAGGCAGAAATAGATAATAAAATTAGCCAAGTAGTTAGTAATATGGATTGGAAAGAATCTGTAGCGACTTACAATGATATAGCTACAACTTATCCTAGTCCACAAGATGGATGGACAGTAAATGTTAAAGATACAGATATTACTTATAGATGGAGTGGTACAGAATGGATTGAAATAAGTGCAAATGCTATCCCATTAGCAACTAGTAAAGTTGATGGAAAAATGTCTAAAGATGATAAATGGTTTTTAGAAACAGTTAAAGGTCTTTGGAATAGCGTTACAACACATATAAGCGATGCTGTAAAACATATAACTAGTGCTGAGAGAACATTATGGAATACAGTAAGCAATAAAGCTGAAAAAGACCATACTCACGACACATTAGTTTATTATGATTTAACAGGTAAGACGATTGATTTAAACGATTATACTATAAATGATGGAATTGTAGAGCATAGATTTTATAGATGTAGAACTATAACTGGTTCAGCAAATATATTAAATAAACCTGTTGCTGATAATCCATTTGTTTTAGAAATAGAATGTATTCGTTGGGGCAGTACTACTGACTTTATAACAAAACAAACATTCACATCTGCCGAAACTATGTGCGATTATACAAGATTTTATTATTCAAACGTAAATACTTGGACAAAATGGGAAGCAAATTATAATAGTAAAAACTTAAAAAATCTAAGTCAGCTTAATAACGATGCGGGATTTATTACACGGGCTGATGTAGATATTTCTCAAAATCATACTCATGCGAATAAGACTACACTAGATAAGATTACAGAGGATGCTTGGAATAACAAGCTAGATAAAAGTGGAGGAACAGTTTCAGGGAGAGTTATTTTTAATGGGGGTATATCTGTAAAGAGCCTAAATGGGGGAGCAGGTACATCTGGATATATGTATATAGCAAGAATAACAGTAGCAAGGCCAAACCAAGACCAACCAATCAAATTAGATATACAACAAAGAAATAGATATGGTTCAATAGTTTTTCAGTTTGCAAATTCTAGTTCTACAGACCCTCCACTATTATATATAAGAAAGATGGGAAATATAAGAGCATATATACATAAATCTGGAACAAGTACATGGGATTTATATGTTCAAAAATCAGAAGGTTATGATGTAATTGAAGTTATTACTTTAGGTAGAGGGGAGTACATGAACTACCTAAATATTGAGTGGAAGGGTGTTACGGTAACATCTATGCCGAGTGGTTTTGTTACTGCTTCAACAGAATTTATGGATTTAGCTGTAACAAAAGCTACACAAGATTCTGATGGAAACCAAATCAATACAACCTATGTTAAAAAAGGTACTACATGGGATGAAATGGAGGGAATATAGATGTATTATGGACAATCCAAGTATGGAGTATCTAAGTATGCAGAGAATATGCCTTCAGAGGAAGAATTAAAAAAGTATTTTGTTAACTTATCTAAATATGTACCACAATTCATTTATGAGCTTCCAGAAATGGAGGCTATTTATTATGTTGAAGGTTTAGAATTAGGATTGTTAAAATGGCAGATTGAAGATGTTTTAAAACAATTTAATGTTGATACTGCAACATGGGGACTTAGAATTTATGAAGATAAATATGGCATTCAATATAATCCAAGTATAAGTTATGAAAGTCGTAGAGAAGTAATAAAAGCATCTATACGTGGAAAAGGTGTAGCAGATACATATAGAATAAAAATTGTTGCTGAGAGCTTTAGCGGTGGTGAGTGCAATGTAATACGTCATGACAGGGAAAAATACTTTACTATACAATTTGTTGGGATTAAAGGGATTCCAACAAATATGCAGGCACTTATTAATGAGATAAAGAAGATTAAGCCTTCGCATATGGGATTTGATTTTAAATATACGTACACTTCATGGGATTACTTAGATAATAAAGATTTATCTTATAACAGTGCTGAAAGTATCAAATGGGATGATATAGAAATTTATGATTAAGGAGATGATAGAATGAGAATTAGTTCTAATTATGGATTAAAGCTAATGGAAGGAACAGACAATGTTAAAAGACAGGACTTCGTAGATAATTTTACAAAGATAGATACAGAAATGAGAGAGATAGAAAATGAAGCCTATCCAATAGTAGAAGCTACAGGAACAAATGCATATATTGGTGCTACTGCAAGAATTAAATCTTTAGGCAAAGGCACTAAATTAACTCTATTTGTAGGAACAAATGCGACCGGTAATTGTAGTTTGAATTTAAATTCTTATGGAGCTAAGAACATTAAAGATAGCAATGGTAATATTGTTACAAATATGAAAGCTAATATACCATATAATCTTTGTTACAATGGTACGGATTTTATATTACAGGGTAAAGGAGGTGGTGGAAACTTAATCCCTAAGTATTTATTAGCTGGTTATTATGGAGAAGGTGATAATGGACGAGTAGATGGTGCTATGGTTAATCGAGGTGCAGTAACTCAAGCGTTAGGACTCAATGGAAGCTTAACACTTCCGGAAGGCTATTATAATAGCGTTAAAATAGCACAGACAATACCATCAAGAGGAAATACTGGTGGTAATGTCGGTACAAATTGGTGGTCTCCATATAATGTAGTAAGTGCAGGAAATTATCTACATTATAAACCTAACAATGCAGACAACGGAGCAATGGCTTATTATGGAGATTGCTGGATATCAGCGCCTTTTTCTACAATAGCAAATATTTTAGGAATAACAGGCGATAAAGTAGTAGCAGGTAATAATATTTGTGGTGTTCAAGGAACTGCAACAATTCAGAGCATGGGTAAATATGTTGAAGTAGAAGATGGTAGAGTAGAGGTATATACAAACACAGAAGGGACAGAAGAATTTAAGCTAACAACAGGATTTAGACCGCGTTTTGTTATGGTAAAATACTTCCACAGCAAATATAATGGAACAACTTGGATGCTATTTAATTATACAGGCGACAAATGGTTTGGTATGGGTAAGAGAGACAATAACAGTACAACATCTACATATAGTACAAGTTCAGTTATGAGTACAGTTAAATTTGTAGACGATGGAGTTATTATTAAAGCGAGTCCTTATAGTAGAAATACAGTAGACTGGATAGTTTCAGAATAAAAACAGAAATAAAATAAGGAGTTACAATAATATGAAAACACTAATAATATACGATTCTAGTGGTAATATTTTATTTACTAAAACACCAGTAGAAGAAAATGAAGTTTTTAAATATATAATTTCTGATGTGCCAAACGATAGACAACCTATAAGAGTAGAGAATAATAAAGTTGTATTAGATGATCTAGAAGAAGTCAAATCTACGAAGAAAAGACTAGAAGAGTTAAAAAAGGAACAGTTAGAACTTAAACAAAGTTTATTAGATATGGAGGAAGATTTTTAAATGAAAACAGATAATTATATTTATGATTATATAGCAGACTTAGTTAATGCTAAATTTGTAAAAAAAGAAAAAGCAATAGGATATTGTGAGAAGTTTCACAGTAAAAATAGATTAAGTGATGAAGAATATAAGGACTTAATATTACTTATAGAATCTTCTTATGAAAATTAAATAATTAAGGCAGTAATTTAGGACTTTTTATAGGTCTTTTTATTTTGCTTAAAAATTAAGGGAGGCAGATATTATGTTTAATAAAAAAGTATTTGAAGTGTATCTTAATCAAGAAGGGGAGGATTGTAATGTTCACACAGAAATTAATACCAATATTGATGTTGATGGATTAATTACAGAAACTGAATTAGAACAAATAAGAAATATAACTTTAAATATATGTAAAAGAATAAATATTAAAAATGGAGATAATGAACTGAGATTACCTAGTGCACTTGAATAAGAAGAATAACAAAAACAAAGAAAAGTTCAATTAGTATAAGTAAATTAGGTAAGTGTTTATTTGAATTTTTTTATATGTATGTTGAGAAGGATGATTTAAATGAATGAAGATTTACAAAAATTCATAATTAGTTGTGTAGAGCTTGGAAAAGAAGTATTAGATAAGGAAAATCTTAGTGAAAAAGAAGAAAGATTTCTTGAGAATCTTGATATAATCACAGATAAATATTTTAATTAGAAATAAAAAAAGTGCTTATAACAATGTAGGCACTTTTTTATTGATAAACTTATAAGAAGGTGACACATGGAAAATGAATTATTAAAAACTATAGTGAGCCAAGGAGCCTGGGCAGTATTGTTTGTATGGTTACTTATAGACACTAGGAAAGAAAGTAAAATAAGAGAAGAAAAATTACAAAATGTAATAAATAAGAATCAAGAAGTAATTTCAGAATTAGCAGAAAAATTTGATGTAGTAGAAGACATTAAAGAAGATGTAAAGGAAATTAAAAATAAAATTGAAAGATAGAGGAGCAATGTAAAAATGAAAATTGATTGGAAAGCAAGATTAACAAATAAAGCATGGTGGGTGTCTACTATTTCCATAGTAGTATTAATTGCACAGTATTTTGGATTTGATTTAATAAAGTATATAGGGCAAGATTGGCAAACATTAGTGGCATTGATATTTGCATTAGTTGCCTTAATGGGTATTACTGTAGATACAAGCACACCTGGAATATCTGATAATGTAATTCAAGATGCTCAAGATGTAATTAATAGCATTAATACAAGCAATAAAGTAAAAACTGAATCAACTACAACAAGTATTAATAACAGTATTAGTCAGAATAGCGATAATGAATAATTAAGGCAGCCTTAAGGCTGTCTATTTTAATTATAGGAGGATTTTAATTTATGGAAGATAAATTTATATTAGGAGCAATTGATTCACCAGTAGATTTAAGAGATTATTATTATAGCATGGTTTCATGTAGTTCAGACAATATTGATATTCCAAAAGAATTTATATTAGATTATGATTATCCAATTTTAAATCAAGGAACTGTTGGGAGTTGTGTTGCTCATGCATTAAGTTGCATGAAATCATATATAGATGGAACTAATACAGATAATATGTATAGTGTAGGATTTATTTATGCTAATAGGCAGGAAGATGATTTTCAAGGTACTGGAATGATTACTAGAGAAGCTTTAAAAAATCTAGTGAAGTATGGAGATTGTACAAAGAAATCTTTTCCTGTTAATGAGGAATATCCAAGTATAGTAACTACATTAGAGAACTATGGAAAAGATAAGCTGTTAGATGAAGCAGATGATCACAAGTCATTAGCATATATAAGACTAGACATCGAAAATATTAAAGAGTACCTATTTAAATATCAAAAGCCAGTTTTAATAACAGTAAGAGTATATGAAAATTTCTATGAAGCTAATATTAATGGTGGAATTATCCCTGAAGAACCTAATGGGAAAAAAAGAGGTGGCCATGCTCTGTTATGCATTGGATATAAAGAAGATACATTAATATTAATAAATAGCTGGGGAGATTATAACGGAGATAAAGGAAAATATTACTTAGATATAAATAGTTCTATTATTAAGGAACTATGGGTATTAGAGGATGAGAAAAATGTTAATAGACCATTAAAGAAAAAATATACTGTTGGGTGGAATAAAGACTCTAAAGGTTGGTGGTATAGTCCAGATGGTTTAACATATTATCAATCAGATTGGAAACAGCTAAATGGAAACTGGTTCAGATTTGATTCAAAAGGTTATGCATATCAAAGCTGTTGGTTCAAATACGAGAAAGATGGTAAGTGGTATTATTTTGATGATAATTGCTACATGGTATCTAACAAATGGATTCTTGATAAAGGAAAATGGTACAGATTAGGTCCAGATGGCGCTATGCTTACAGGTTGGTTCAAGGATGCTGATGGCTTATGGTATTACTTAGATATAGATAAAGGATATATGTATTCTAACTGTAGAATTCTTATAGATGGTAAGTATTATAGTTTTGATAGCCACGGTCATTGGATAGAAAATGAAGGGGCAGTTAGTGAACAAGCTATAGATTTTATTAAATCGTGGGAAGGTTTTTATAGCGAGCCTTATTACGACTGTGTAGGAGTTAAGACACTAGGCTATGGAATGACTGGTGAGGAAATAAGAGGGCTAGATTATGTGACAGAGGAACAAGCAACATCCATGTTAAAAGATTGGATAAACAGAAAATATGCTCCTGTAATAAAAAATGATCTAGATGCTAGAGGAATAATACTAAAACAATGTGAATTTGATGCATTGGTTTCATTTGCATATAATTGTGGAACTAGCAAAACAAATGGACTTTTAGGAAGTACATTATACAGGAATATATGCAATGGAGTAAGAGATCCTGAAACCATAACAGCTAACTTCCAAGCATGGAGTAATGGCGGAGGTAAAAGAATAGAAGGACTATATAGAAGAAGGACAAAAGAAGCATCTATGTTCTTATACGGAGACTATACAGGTAATAATTAATATGTTATTTAAAAACTTTAATATGATATAATGTTCTAGGCTAGATTGCACAAATATAGCTTTAACTTAAATAAGCCAGTAGGTTAGATTAATTTCTAGCTTACTGGCCTTTTGTTTTATATTAATGAGAGAAAAATATTGTATGTATTTATTTATTATATGTGGTTATTATGATAATTATCTGACAGTAAATTAATTTCTTATTTATTGCCTTTATTTTTTTAAAATTAAATAATCTATGGTATACCGAGACTGGTTTTTGGTGTGTTATACCTTCGTACAAAAAATGGAGGCTTCTATTGTATCAAATAGTTTATTGAGTTTGGAGAGTTATAATAGAATGTTTATGTAAAATAAACCCATAACAAAAGTTGCCACCATATTTTGGGTGGCAACTTTTGTTATATAAAAACTGATTTTTATATGGTTAGATTTTAGATATAATTAAAATTTTTATCGTACATCACTCTGATTTCTTGAGAGGTAGTTCCATTATTATTTTTGTTCCTAAACAAGAGCTTTCAGAAATTTTTATCAGTCCTAAATGCTGGTTTACTATCTCGTTAACAAGAGAAAGACCGAGACCGACACCATTAGTTGTAGAACTACGCGATTTATCTGCTCTAAAAAATGGTTCAAAAATATGCTGCTGATCTGCGAGAGGGATACCTGTTCCTGTGTCAGAAATAGAAAAGACACCCACATCTTTTTTAGATGATATATCAATAATTATTTGACCACTAGGCTTGTTATATTTAATCGCATTTTCAATTAGATTATAAATCGCTCTATAAATCAGAGCATCATTACCACATATTACTGCATCGCCTTCATGTTGATCAATATATATTTTTTTTTGAATAGCAAGGGATGTTAAATCACATATTACTTCTTCTGTTATTTCTGCAAGCGAAATAGTGTCTTTTTTTGAAAGGGTTTTAACTTCCGTCATTTCAAGCAGTATTTGTGAAATCCCGGATAATTTATTGATTTGAGTTTCTAAAGAGTCTATTAAAGAAAAACAATCTTGAATATTTTCATGCTTTTTCTTATTGAAAACCTCAATTTTTGTTTTCATGATTGCGAGAGGCGTTCTTAATTCATGTGCTACATTTGCTGAAAATTGTTTTTGTGTTTGAAAATCTTTTTCTATATGGCTCAACATTAGGTTAAAAGAACTCTGTAAAGATAATATTTCAGTAGCGTTTGTTAAAATAGAAATATTATTATCTTCATCATCTATTTTTATTTTTTTTACCTGATTAGTAAAATCGTGTAATGGTTTTAAAATATATCCTATTATAAAATAAGTCAAAACTCCATTTATGACTGTTATAAAAATCGTTATAAATATGCTTTTATATAAAAAACTATTCTGAGTCTCTCTTATATAATCTTCTACATTGCTTGATATGTCTACCTGAAGTCCATCCAAAATTTGTTCGGCATTGTTAAGATTACTTTTTATATTATAATCTCCTATACTATCCATATAGAAAACAGCTACGTTTCCTACAAAAAAGTTTAGTAAAATGCAAGAATAAGCAACTATAAGTGCAGCAAACAGTGTGAGTTTAAATCGGATTGATAATTTCTTCATTTCTCTGGTTCTCCAAATATATAACCCGCTCTTACTTGATTTATAATAGGATCATAATTTAATAAGTTTCTTAATTTTTTTCTTAAAGATGAAATATGAACTCGAACAGAATTGCTAAAAGCATTGACACTTGAATCCCAGGCATGATTTATAAGTTCTTCTTGACTTACAGGTCTACCATTGTTTAACATGAGATATTCTAAAAGAATCGTTTCTTTTCTTGTTAAATTTAGTTTTTCTTCATGCACATACGCTATGCGAGTTTTTGTATTGAACCATAGTTCGTTATGTCTAAGAATAACAGGGTTTTGAAGGCTTTGCCTTCTTGTTAAACTTCTGATTCTAGCTTCAAGTTCTTCAAAATAAAACGGTTTACAAAGAAAATCATTTGCTCCCGCATCTAAGCCATCTACTCTGTTTTGGATTTGATCTCTCGCAGATAAGATAAGTACATGTGTATTTTTATTTATATTACGAAATTTTTTTAAAATTTCCATGCCATCCATGCCGGGAAGGTTCAAATCCAGAATAATTAAATCGTACGCTTCAGTTTCTAAGAGAAAACTGGCTTCAATTCCATCATGACAAGTATCTATCTCATAACCGCTAATCTTTAGCCCTTTTGCAATAGAATCACATAATTCAATTTCATCTTCAATTATCAATAACTTCATAAAAATCACCAACCTAACATTAATAAATGTTTATTATATCATATAATATGACAAATAAAAAGGTTTGTAGTCGAAAATGACTGAAAAAAAGGTGCCTGTGTCTTAACAAAGAATTTATACTTCGCTTGATAAAATAACAATTGCTAAGCAAGACTATATTGAGTTTGTATCTTAACAAAGAATTTACACTCAACTTGATAAAATGATAAAAACTAAGTGAGGAGGTATTAGATGGGGCATGTAAAAAAGAAATGGAAGTCTATGTTTATGTTGATTATAGGAATTGTTTTTGTTGCATATGGCGTTTATCGAGGGGAAGTTGATACTGTGTTTACAAAAGCTATTAGAGTATGTATGGAATGTATAGGAATTGGGTGATTATAAATGGTTAAGGTTAAAAAATTTTTCAAAAAAAGAGTCAATATACAATTCTTAGCAACATTATTTACCAACATACATTTGCCTAATTTTCTTAACGGTACATTGTATACCGGAGATGCAAAGAAAGTTTGCGTTCCTGGGCTTAACTGCTATTCTTGTCCTGGTGCAACGGCGGCTTGTCCGATTGGGGCTTTTCAAGCTGTTGTAGGATCATCTAAATTTAGATTTTCCTATTATATAACAGGGATATTAATTTTATTTGGTGTTATGTTTGGTAGATTGATTTGTGGTTTTTTATGTCCGTTTGGTTGGTTCCAAGATTTATTACATAAAATTTCATTAAAAAAGTTTTCAACAAAAAAACTTAAGTTTTTGACATATATAAAGTATGTCATATTAGTAGTAACGATCTGTGTTTTACCAGTTATTTTTACAAATGCTGCAGGAATAGGTAGTCCGTATTTTTGTAAATATGTTTGCCCACAAGGAATATTAGGTGGAGGAATACCTTTAGCGATATCAAATTCAAGTATTCTTTCTATTTTAGGTACATTATTTATGTCAAAGGCAACAATTTTAAGCATAGTTATATTACTATCTATTTTTCTATATAGACCATTTTGCAAATGGATTTGTCCTTTAGGGGCATTTTACTCTTTGTTCAATAAAATATCATTTTATCAATATCATGTTGATAAAGATAAATGTATTTCATGCGGTAAATGCAGTAGAAAATGTAAGATGGATGTTGACATTACCCAAAATGTTGCATCAATGGAATGCATACGTTGTGGAGAATGTAAAAGTATATGCCCGACAAGTGCTATTAATACATCTTGGGGCATATCGGGAAGTAAAAAAAATAAAAATGATAAAAGCATTGGTACAGTGAAGGAGGAAGTGTAATGAAGATTGTAAAGAAAATTGTAAAGAAAATGGGTGCACTAGTATGCTTGTTGGCTTTGTGTGTAGGAATGGTGGCTTGCGGTAATCAGTCAAATTCAGAAAAAATATCAGAAAACAGTACGCAGTCTAAAAGTTTTCCTAAGTTTCAAGGAGTGGATTTTGATGGAAATAAAGTGGATGAAACGATATTCCAGAAAAATAAGATTACAGTGTTAAATTTATGGTTTAATGAATGTTCTGGTTGTGTAAAAGAGATCCCTGCGTTGGAAGAATTTAATAAGGAATTAAAGGAAAAAGGAGTTGAAATTGTGGGGTTGAATGTTAATACTACAGGAGGGGACGATAGTGAAGTTATTGATGAAGCAAAACAAATATTGAAAAAACAAGGTGGAACTTATAGAAACATTTCTATAACTGATGGAAAAGATGTAGAAAAGTTTTTAAGCAAAATAACACTATTCCCAACAAATGTCCTAGTTGATCAAAAGGGAAACATTATTGGTGAGCCAATGCCAGGAGATCTTGAGAGTAAAGAATCTCAAAAAAAGTTTTTAGAGCTGATTGATAAAGTTATTTCCGGACAAAAAGTAGAGAGTAAAGCTGTTAATTCTGATAATTCGGAAATATCAAAATTAAATGAAGAAATGGATAAAGTGTTTGAGAATAACTCAAAAATTTGGGACGTGGTATTTGCCAGCATTGACAAAGAAAAAGTTGCAAAAGGAGGAGATGATATTCCTTACGCTGACTTTTTATTAAAAGCATTAGAAAATTGCAAGGGTAAGTTAACAGAAGATCAGATTAAAAAGGGAAAAGAAGATATTAAAAAGATCAAAGTATTGGACGAAAAAATGTTAGAATTAGAAAAAAAGTTGAGTTGTTAGCTAAAGGTCTTGAAATAGAACCTTATAAACTTATGGGATGGGATGAAGAGTATTTATTATCTCAAGATCAAAAACCTGAAGCTAATACAGATATAGTTGATCTACATAAAGTTTTCCTAAATCTAAAAGAAAATGGTAGAAGAAAAGCTAGTAGTTATTTGTTTGATCTTAATTTAATAGATAAATATATACTTAATAAAAGAACTTTTTTGTACTATAAAGCCATCTAAGAGAAGAAATTTAATAATTATTTTAATAATCACAATTTTACTATACCCAATAGGATTGTGTATTAAATCAAATAATACTTCAAAAAAGAGTAGTTTAATTAGGGAAAATAGACTACTCTTTTTTGTTTGGAAATTTTACATACAAAAATTAACATTATGAAAAATTATTATAGTCAGCAAATATTATAAGATATTATTTATATAAAGTAAATAATATCTTATAATTCAGGCTAAAAATACTAATAAAAAATGATGAGAAAGATAGAAAACAAGGATAAAATATGATAATATTAAATTGAAAAGAGAAGAACCCTAAAAATATATTTTTCCTTTTTAAAACGAAAAAGAGTAGCTTATTCAACAAGAAAAGCTACTCTTTTTTGAAAAACTTACATACCACGAAAAATTAATATTTTTCAATTAATAGTATAACTTACAATTATAATAAAGTAAATATTGAATTTTAAAAATAATCACTTTACATACAAACATACGTTCGATAAAATATATATAAAAGTATTTTAAAGAAGGTGATTATATGTTAAATCCACCTATATGTAGAGTTGGAGGAAAATCAAAATCAAGAAAAACAATATTAGGAATGATTCCGGAACATACTTGTTATATAGAGTTATTTTTTGGAGCAGGATGGGTTTACTTCGGTAAAGAACCGAGCAAAATAGAAGTTGTAAATGATATAGACAAAGAATTAATAAATTTATTTAGAACTATAAAGTACCATGCTCCAGAAATAGATAGATTATTAGAATATGAGTTTAGTGGACGAGATATATTTGAAGAATATAAAAATTGTACATTAGAGTATATGACAGAAATTCATAAAGCAATAAGATTCTTATACTTAATTACACAAAGCTTTGGTGGAAAAGGTAATAATTATGGATATGGAACAACAACTAAGCCAGGGCAACAAATATTCTATAACGATATACTATTAAAGTTAAGAGATAGACTTAAAAATACATATGTAGAGAATTTAAGTTTTGAAAAAATAATTGATAAATATGATAGAGAACATAGTTTTTTCTTTTGTGATCCTCCATATATTGAAACATGTGGTTATGGAAATAAATTCAAAGAAGAAGAGCATAGGATATTAGCAGATAAGCTCAAAAATTTAAAAGGTAAGTTTTTATTAACAATAAATGATCATCCTTTATCGAGAGAATTATATAAAGATTTCAATATAAAAGAAGTCCAAGTAAATTATTCTGTATCAAAAGAAGCTAAAGCAAGAGGAAAGTATAATGAATTAATAATAACAAATTATTAAAATATGTACTAATATAAAAATGAGATAGCTAAATTAATAGTTATCTCATTTTGAAGTTTGGGATATCAAGTCTTTTTACAATTAGTTCTATGCCTATATTCTGATATATCAATTGTGACTGATATCATGTATGGTTCGCCTCCACCATGAAAGGGGCTGTATCAAATTGAAATTTTTTAAATTCAATTTGATACAGCCTATTTT
>OGIT01000174.1_pt1 | contig 44398 bp, 38 predicted proteins | sample 1571881 | NCBI WGS metagenome assembly OGIT01 (sample SAMEA2582101, study PRJEB24529) | metagenome | biome: Human gut stool | place: China | collected 2011 | reverse complement strand
CACAGTGGCCGCCGGCCTTGACGTAAGCCGGGCTGTCTGCGGCGATGCGGCGATAGAATTCCAACCCATCGTCGCCGCCGTACAGGGCCAGGGCCGGGTCGTGGCGCACTTCCGGCTGAAGCTGTTCCATATCGCCCTTGGTCAGGTACGGCGGATTGGACACCAGCCAGTCACAAGCGCCTTGCGGAACCTTGGTGAATAAATCGCTTTCAATCCAGGTCACGCGGCCGTCGAGGCCCAGGGTACGGCCATTTTCAGCGGCTATGGCCAGGGCCTTGGGCGAGATGTCGACGCCCGTCCCCGTGGCCTGCGGCAGATAGTGGAGCAGGCTGAGGATGATGGCTCCGCTGCCCGTACCGATGTCGATGATAGCCGGCGCCGTCCCTTCGGCAGCTGCGACGACAGTCTCGACGAGCATTTCCGTTTCCGGCCTGGGAATGAGGACGTCTTCACTGACCTTGAACTCGAGGCCCATGAAGGCCTTGGTACCCAGGATGTGGGCCACGGACAGGCGGTCAGCCCGCTGTTTGACCATCGCCCGGTAGGCGGCCAGTTCTTCACCGTTCATGGGTTCGTCATAATGGGCGTACAGGTAGATGCGCTCTTTATGCAGGACGTGGGCCAGGAGGATTTCCGCATCGAGGCGCGGCGAATCGATGCCTTTGCCGGCAAAGTACTGTTGCGTCCATTGCAGCAAGGCACCGATAGTCCAAATCTTATTCATCTTCGGCTTCTTTCATCAATTCCGCCCGGCGGGCTTCGGCCAGGGCCTGGATGAATTCGTCGATATCGCCGTTGAGGATGTTATCCAGCTTGTACAGGGTCAGGTTGATGCGATGGTCCGTCACGCGGCCCTGCGGGAAGTTATACGTGCGGATACGTTCGCTGCGGTCGCCCGTACCGACCTGGCTGCGCCGTTCTTCCGTCAATTCGGCATCAGCCTTCTGCTGAGCCTGGTCGAGGAGGCGGGCTTTCAGGACGCGCAGGGCCTTGGCACGGTTTTCCAGCTGGGACCGTTCATCCTGACATTCGACGACCATCCCCGTCGGGATATGGGTCATGCGGACGGCAGAACTCGTCTTATTGACGTGCTGGCCGCCGGCACCGGAGGCGCGGAAATAGTCGACGCGGACGTCGTCCATGTTGAGGTCGATTTCGACGTCTTCCGCTTCCGGCAGGACGGCAACGGTTGCCGTCGACGTGTGGATACGGCCGCCGGCTTCGGTGACGGGCACGCGCTGGACGCGGTGGACGCCCGATTCATATTTCAACTTGCCATAGACGCCAGAGCCTTCGACGGAGAAGACGACTTCCTTGAAGCCGCCCAGTTCCGGTGCGTTGGAGCTGATGATGCTCGTCTTCCAGCCCGGCTGTTTTTCGATGTATTTCATGTACATGCGGAACAAGTCTCCGGCAAAGAGGGCTGCTTCGTCGCCGCCGGCACCGGCGCGGATTTCCATGATGACGTTCTTGTCATCCCGCGGGTCCTTGGGCAGCATGAGGACGTGCAGCTGGTCTTCCAGATCGGCCTGTTCCTTAGTGAGGCCGTTCATTTCTTCCTTGGCCATGGCGATGAGGTCGTCGTCGCTGTCGGGATCGTCGATGATTTCCTTGTCGCCGTCGATGGTGTTGGTAATGTCTTTGTATTTGCGGAACGTTTCGACAATCGGCATCAGCGAAGCGTGTTCCTTAGTCAGTTTCTGCCATTCGTCCTGACGGGCGATGACAGACGGGTCGCTGATCTGCTGTTCCAGGTCCATGAATTTATTTTCTACGGCCTGGACTTTATCCATAAAAGAGCTCATAAGGTCCTCCTCATTTCAATTCGTTCGATTCATTTTCTTCATCAGCCGGCTTGGCGGCGTTGAGGGCTTCGATAGCCACTTCGATCTGGTCGGCATGGGGTTCCCGCGTCGTCAGATACTGGAGCCACAGGCCCGGACGGAATAAGGCTTGAATGACCGGATTCTGGGTGCGGCCGGCGAGGCGTATCATTTCATAACTGATGCCGGCGACGACGGGCATGAGCAGCACGCGGGATGCGATGCGTTCGACGAGATTCGGCCAGCCCAGGAAGGCAAAGACGAAAATCGACACGACCATGACGATGAGCAGGAAATTCGTACCGCACCGCGGATGGAGGCGGCTGTGACGCTTGACGTTCTCGACGGTCAGCTCTTCTCCCGATTCATACGTCCAAATGGTCTTGTGTTCGGCACCATGGTATTCAAAGACGCGGCGGATATCCGACGTCAGGGAAATCCCCCATATATATAATAGAAATATAGCGAGGCGCAGGACCCCTTCGACGACGTTCAGGCGAAAGGCACTGTCGGCCACGCCGGGAATGAACTTGGCTGCATACGTCGGGATGGCCAGGAAAAAGACGATGGCCAGGACGACAGACACGGCCATGGTCAGGGCCATCTGCGTGTTCGACAGCTGCTCATCTTCTTCACCGGCAGCCTGGGCCGAATAGGACAGGCTCTTCATGCCGTATACCAGGGATTCGCACAAGGCGACACTGCCCCGCAAAAAAGGCTTCTTCAAAATCGGATACCGTTCGGTAATGGAGTGAACGGCGTCTTTCTTTACAGTAATTTCACCGGACGGCGTCCGCACTGCTGTGGCAATGCTGACAGGACTGCGCATCATAACCCCTTCGATGACGGCCTGGCCGCCGACGTACGTCTTCGGTTTCTTCAAAGAGTTGCCTCCATTTCTGTACATACAAATAGAGCAGAGCATTTCTGCTCTGCTGCCCACTTGTACTGCTGCTTATTTAGCTGTTTTACCATAACGTTTATTGAACTGTTCGATACGGCCGCGAGCCTGCTGAGCGCGCTGCTGACCCGTAAAGAACGGATGGCATTTGGAGCAAATTTCAACACGCAGTTCCGGTTTCGTAGAACCTGTTTCAAACGTATTGCCGCATGCGCAAGTAACTTTCGCATTCGGGTAGTACTTCGGATGAATACCTTCTTTCACCACTTACACCTCTTTCTGTATCAATCATTCAAAACCTATGCTAGAATAGTTTAGCACATTGGCCCTTGAAATGCAAGGATTTTTTTCCCGCAAAAGGCGATACCGTATTTCCATACACGCTGAATTCCACGCTGGCGGAATTCCGTCACGTATTCTCGTTCTTCAATCTGCTGCAACGCCTCTTTGGCCTTCGCCGCCATATCCGCTTCACTGGCAGCCACTTTAAATTCCATGATGACACTGGCCTTAGACACATCCTTGGGAATAATTGCCAGGTCGAAGCGGCCGTACCCGCTTTCCCGGTTCGATTCGATAATATAATCGGATACAAATAACGCCGTCATGCCAAGGACGAAGCCGTGATAGAAACTTTCTTTATTGGCCGTATCATATACGCTGACCAGGTCCCGGAGATAGCCTCCCAGCAGTTCCGAAAAGGCCTTTCCGTTGCCCGAAAGCAAATCATCGAACATGGTTTCCAGCCGGGACACGGAAAATCGACCTCTCATCTTGTCAAGGATTTCAAAACGATATACATCCTGTACTTCCCGGTTGGGAATGACCAATTCACAGCGTATGCCGCCGATTCCCCGCTTGCGGCTGACAGCCGTCAAATAGCCCGTCGTCAGCAGCATCGTATAGAGGGCATCCGTATCCCGGCCAATATCTTCATAAATGACGCCTTCCCGTATCAAAGCCGTCACATGGCGCCCCTGTAAAAGAGACAGTAAATCCGTCTCCGTTTCAGCCGTCACATGGCGCAGCATTTCCCGGATAATGCCATTTCCCGACGTATTGACCCAATAATCTCCGACATCACCGTGACGGAAAAAATTGACAATCGACCAGGGATTATAGATTTCCGCCCCACCGAAGAGATAGCCATCATACCACGCTTTCAAGGCCGGAAGGGCTGCGGTCATGGAAAGGTCTTCCGCCATCTGGGCCACTTCCTGTGGCGTAAATCCAATGACATCCCGATAGGCAGCATCCATGACGGAGCAAACGTCGAGATTATTCAAATCGCTGAAAATACTCTCTTTGGCCACCCGCAGGACCCCCGTCAGTACGGCAAAATCCAAGTCGCGATTGCCCTTCAGGACACTGCCCAGGAACTGTTTCATAAAAGCGATGCACTCTGTATAAAAGCCATGTTCCCAAGCCTGCTGAATCGGCGCATCGTATTCATCAATCAATAAAATGACAGGCTTGCCGAAATGCTGATGCATCATCTTGACCAATAGTGCCAGGGCCAGCTGCATTTCATTCTGCCCGGCCCCCTGCTGTTTCAGTGCCAGGAAGCGCCTGCGTAAATCCGGGTTCACAGCCGGACTCTCTGCCAAATACTCATGGTCGATGAACCAATAACTGATCCAGGAACTCAGGGATTGCAGCATCTGAGGCCAAGTAAGGTCCTTCAAATCTTTCAAAGACAAGAACAGCACCGGATACTGGCCGCGATGGGCCATGTAGGCAACGCCGGCCCCTTCGATTGCCAGTCCGTCGAAGAGATGACGGCTCTGTGTCTCTTTTTCAATAGAAAAGAAATACTCCAGCATACTCAGGGTCAACGTCTTGCCGAACCGCCGCGGCCGCGTAATCAGCGTCACCGCACTGTGCCCGTCGATGAGCTGGCGGATAAAATCCGTCTTATCGACGAAATAATAATGCTTACTCCGTATATCAAAAAAATTATCGACACCAATCGGCATCTGCCACTTCATACCATCACCTGCTTTCATAGGCGGGGTTCTTCTCCTGTTCTTTGTCTTTTATTATAACAAGAATCACGAGAAACAAAAAGAGGAGCCACGCCATGAAGGGCTCCCCCTCAGGCATGACTCCTAACGCCTTACACTTCTACGATTTTGACGTCTTTGACATATTTCCCCTGGCTCCGCAGCCACATTTCGATGCCCTTCCCGTAGACTTCCGCTTCCAGCTGGTACGTCCCGTTATCTTCACTCAGTATCTTCGCCGTCGGCAAACGGTCCAAGATGGCGTCGATATCATAGCCCGTATAGGTGAAGGTGACACGCTGCAGCCGTCCGCCGTACATGAACTGGACGCGCTTGCAGAACTCGCCTTCCTGGAAACGCCGGTTATAAGGAATGTGGAACGTCTCTTTTTCGACATCCAAGGTCTTGATCCGGTCCAAGCGGTAAATCGTCGGCGTAATATCCCGGGCACTTTCATAAATCTTTTCGATATCCTTATCGTCGATGAAGGCGATGAGATAAAAATAGTATTCCGAAAAGAGCAGGGCCAAGGGCTTCAGCCGCCGCTGGACGATTTTCCGGTCCTTCAGCCGGCCATAAGCCACATCGACATAACGGTGCTGCTGGATGGCCTCGCCGAGATGCCACATAGTGTCGAGGAAACTCGTCCGGTGCCGCGGTTCGACGTAGTGGAAGGCCTCATTATTGACCAGGCGGGTCACCATGGCCTGATTCGACGCCGGCACGCAGCAGGAAATCACCTTGCGCAGCATCTCTTCCATTTCCGTCTTGACAAAAGCCCGGCTATCGAGCAAAATCTTGCATAATGCCAAAATCTCACTGTTCGACAACTTCTGGACCTGGCCGCCTTCCATGCGGTAGCCCTTTTCCACATAATCATAGACAATATCACAAGGCGTCCCATCGCCGACAGCCATACCATTGCGGCAAAACGCCCGGATATCTTCAATATCCCGCTGGATACTGCGCTCATTGACACCATACTGCTGGGCCGCCACCGGCTTCTGAATCGTCTGGCCAGCCAGCAGCTGCGAATACAGCGCCAGTACCCGCGAAACCTTATCTTCCTTCAAACAATCACCTTCTCCTCAAATTGTAATCGTCATCGTAATAGGCTGGGCCAACCCATACCACCGGGCGATAATATAAAGGACCAGCACGTATAACAGCACATTGACAATCACACAGCGGACACGATGCCGATTTTCCTGGGCCTCCTTCTTGTTGGGGGCAAAAATACCGACGAGCAGCCCTAAAAAGCCAAGGGTAATAAAAATCAGCAACCCCCTTGTAAGCCACTCGCCGCTGTTCCACCCCGTCTCATAGACAGCCAAGAAATTGACGCCAAGGCCATAAATAAAAGGCCATAAAACCTGTATTAAAATATAAAATAAAGGTCGTAAAATAAACCATTTAATCAGCCAGGCAACGCCTTGAGCCACAGCCGTCCCCATCGTTTACGTCCTCACGCCCTTCTCAAATCTTACAGACAAACTGATTACACGATTGTACGCCCCGGGTCTTCATGTTCCGCACCAGGCACTGATTCTCAGCCAGCGGATCATACTCCCAAAAACCGACAATCGGCGCCTTCGGCCGGATGGCCTGGTTCATCGGGTCATACCAGTGTTTACAAAAAGCACACTTATGTGAAGCGGGATGATTCAAATTCATGAGTTCCATCGTGTCTGCCCCCCTCCCTTAATTCATTTCAACGTATTCTGTTATTTGCTTTACGTTTATGCCGACAGTCTTCGCATCGTTTCGGTAATTCAAACCCTTTAGATTCAAAATAAGCTTTTTCTCCATAAGTAATATTAAAAGGCTTAAAGCAATCCTCACAAATCTCTGTCCTATAAACTTTATTCTTGCATTCATAACAAAGGTTATAATTCGTTCGAGAATTTATTTTCCCTCGTTTGACTTTTATCTCTTTGCCACAAACCTCACATCGTCCTACGACGATAAGCTGGTTGCAATCATGACAAAATTCTGGCATTCTTCGCTCTCCTTTCGCAATTTGATCTACCATTTCCCGTGTAAGGGATATCTCCTTTCCACAACTTTTGCAGCGCACCGTTTGAACAACGGCAGTATGACACTGATAACAATATTTAGGTAATTTATGCTCGTGGAATTGTTTATTGGTGATACGAATTATTTCGCCACAACCTTGACAAGGATATTCTTTAACAATTTTACAGTCTTCACAGTATTCTTCGCGTGGCAACTTTTCAATATACCGGCGCTTGTTTGTATAGAGCATAGGCTTTCTGCACTTTTTACATTCATAGACTTCTCCATCATACAAACAATCTGGACAAATCCCTTCTTCTAACTTCTCCTTAACATAGACTTTATGGCAGATGCGACATTCTGCCGTATCTGATGTTTCCTCAGATTTTTTCTGTGGCAAAAACTTATCCAGTCCTGATACGGCAATATCTTCACTCGTTCCATTACATACTTCATGGGGTTCTTCCCTCATCGGGGAATCTGTGGGCAAATTCCATTGCCAATCTCGATTGGGATTCATGATTTCCGCATAAGTCAACACAATGCCATTTTGTTCTATGTAACTGGCAATCTTTCCTAAATTATGCGTTTCCCCGTAGTTATATAAATAGCTCATGGAGCCAACAAAAATCAACGTGTTCTTGGTGCGGGACATAGCTACATTCAATCGGGCATTGTCTGAAAAATAAGCAGTTTTATGCTGAGATCGGGTCATGCAGTAAATCACTATATCCGCTTCATCGCCTTGAAAAGCATCAATGGTATTAATAACAACATTTTTCTCTGCCTTCAATGCTTGCTTTAACTTCGACTTCTGCCGCTTATATGGGGTAATAACAACCAAACGGCCGTCATATTTCTCACGAATCCGCTTGACCAGATGGGAAACAACGATGACCTCCCGTTCGTTATAAGGACTACTTTGCGGGCTGTCCTTTTTTTCTCTATATGCTGCATCACCATCCATATTCAAGAAAATCATATGATGAGAAAAGAGCAAAGGTTGTTTATGAGCGCAACTTGGAGCTGACTCCAGTTTTCCGTCATAAAACAGCTGGCTCACCAAATTTCCAATGACGGCAGGCATCCGGAACTGCATCGTCAACATGCACTTATTGTCTGCTGGACACTGCTCAAACAGATACTGGAAAAAACTAGTTGAAAAGAATTCATTAATCGTATCTTCGTCAATGATATCGTTTAATTGGACACCTCCATTAAAAAGAACGGGATCCACCACGGGAGGCAGCTGCTTATGGTCGCCAATAATGATAATTTTTTTTGCGTGATTGATAGGAATCAACAATTCGCCCGGTAAAGCCTTACCGGCTTCATCTACAATGACCAAATCAAAGTCGATGCGGTTCAACCCTATTTTTTTCTTGGCCAAACCCACACAGGTTGCACCGATGACAGAGAAATTGTTCAATAAATATTCGCTAATCTGTACTTTATTGTCCTTTTCCGATAATAATTGGATCCATCGCTTCCGATAAGGAAGCAAAGCTTCCGGACAATCTTCCTGTGTGACACGTTTTTCATACTGATCCAGGCGTTTTTCAAAATAATATTCCTGTAAATCCGATGAAATCGTATCCAAATTACCACAGCGCACGATTTGTTCAGGCTGCAAAGCATTTTGATTCGTCAATCCGCGCAAGACATTGTCAACCGCTACATTAGCCTGTGAAACAATCAAGATTTTGGACTGCGGATCCGCTGCCAGCTGCTGATAAATCATTTCTTTAATCAGTGTCGTCTTTCCTGAACCTGGAGGCCCTTGTATGAGAAAGAAATCCTCGACAGCCGTTGCCCGAGTCAGGGCATTGAGCTGACTTTCATTATGAAGTACAGAAGGATTATACACTCTCCCGATGCGTCGTTGACTATCCAAAAACGTTAAATGAGGCAAATCAAAAATAATTCCTTTCAGTTTGGCATTGGTCATCTGTCCTAAGCGAAAGGCTTCCAAGGCTTGCTGTTGCTGTAATTCCGGATAAGGAATCGTTTCCTCATATAAATCAACAGTATAAGCAGCCGCAGCAACTTCTTCTAAGGTAATCCGGGTCTGTAAAAACAATTCTTCCCCATTCATATCTAAAGTTGCGGCAAGACTCCGGCCATTGTGCAGCTGCACTAAGAGATTTCCTGAAGAAAAATGCTTTTTAGAAAGTCTATTCAAAAAATTCTGGACTTTCCCCGTATCTTCCGGGAAAATCAGCAGGGTCTTCCCACTTTCTTCTATTTCTAAAATCCGGACGTCTTTACAGGAAAGCCGCCCATATGTTTTTATATCAATCAGGCGTTTCATCACTTCGCTCCATTGGTTGAAGTAAAGGATATTTGCTTGACTATTCTTGATTTTATTTTGCTCTGCAAACTGTTTTTCTAAGTAAACAAGCAGATCTTTTGTATTCTCTGTATAAGCTTTGATGTTCTTTTTTTGATAAGGCATGGCATCTAATTTAGCATCAAAAGCCACAAATACATCATTGAACCGGAACATATCTTCTTTGGGTAGAAAATCGGAAAATTCAAAATAGCAAGTATCTTCTTCAGAACTTGGCAAAGAGACATGAACTTGAAATGCCGCCTTATTACCTAACTGCAATTTCAGCTGATCCCATTGAGAATCACAGGGACCAACATACCAGTCATCCATGGACTCATCCAAACCAAGCTTTTCAACTTGTGCAGTAAACTTACTCAATTGATCCTTATGGATAATCAACGGAATGGTAGAAAAATTTTCGATTTTTAGACTGTCTTCATACTGCTCCGTGACCTGGGCCACGCCCATTTTATAATCCCAATACTTGACATAGACCCGGCGATGTTCCCCAATGATGGGATACCGTCTTTCTATACAATCCTTGGGAAATAACCGTAACGTAACGCCTTGATAGGTTAAATAATATGTAAGCCGATGCTTTTCTTCTTGTTGTTCAATTTTAGAAACGACAGCATCTATTCCAACCTTAGGTTGGCGTACCGCTTGCTGGATAAACATCCCTTTGGCACAGGATAGGTGTTTGATGCTGCCATATTCCCCTTTCTCATTGTGCGTCACAAGACAGTATAAAGAATCTGCCGCTGGAAATAACGCCGTATTTTCCGGATCATCGCAAACAGCCTTGTAGTATATATTAGCTGCTCTGTCAACACAAATATCAAAGATATCCCCATTTAAGTCACTTTTGTCGATAACAATAACCTGATTAGTATAAGGCACTTTCTCTGGCAGTCGCATCGAAAAAGGAGGAATCAGCTCGCCGGTCCGATCAAAGGTCCGTTCTAATTGGCCTCTGTATTTTTGCAGATAGCCTATATAGGCGCTTTCTTCTTGCATAAATTCCATTAATGTCTTCCTGGCACTCTTTACGGACTGTTGGCGCATCGGCGTATACTGCTGTTGGCTCGTATGTTGTTTCAACTGTGCCATCAGCTCTTTACAATATGCCATTTTCTGGTTGGCATCCTCTTCTTGTTGCTTCAGACATTCTACGACAATATTGTAAGCATGCTGATTGGACTGCTTCTTTTCCCGAATAAGCCTTTCCCGCATAGCGTACAGTTTTTCTGCCGAAGTGTGTTCCATAGAGTGTAATTCACGATAGTACCGTTCATGAGCTGCCTTGTTCTTTTTAACAGCCTCAGACTGATATTCTCTATAGTTTTCATCCAGCTTATTTTGCCGTTTCCGTTCTTCGTCTGAAAGGGAGTTAAAAATAATCGCAGCAAGAATACCACCTGCAGCAAGAGCACCACCAATAGCTAAAAAAGGTATTGGCACAACTTATTCCTCCTTATCATGATTTAAATTCAACGCCGTAATTGTGAATGATATGAGTTTATTTTCTGTATCATTCAATTTTTCCCAAATATTCTCGTCCGTACATTTCGATGCACGATATTCGTTTTGCAATAACCGACAATCCTCAAGAAGCACATCAACGATTCCAGATATTTTATGATAATCTTTTTCTATTTGTTCCCGTTTAAGGTTTCGCTCTTTGTCTTTATCCTGATAAAGAAGTTTCATGCCTTCCATTTCCTTAGCAATAGAGCGTAATTTTTTTTCATGGTCTTTTGAAATTTGCATCCGCTTTGTCTCTTCAGCATCGTGCATCCTGGCCGTTATTTCTTTTTGGGTACCCATAAAAGCATCGGCCTGGATTTTATACCGCTTTGTCGCTTCTTCTTCAGCTCTGATATTCTGATGAACTTGCAACATTGTCTGGCAAAGATCAACTGCATTAGAAATAGCACTCATAATCATCATCGGCTTGAAAGATTTTTTAGCCAGAGAGAGACCATACTGGCCCACATTTGCTGCAAGTCCAAGAGAATTAGCACAGTCTGGAACATTCCCTTGCGATTGTCGATGCGTAATAGGCGCAGGAGAACCAACTGGAACTGCCGGAAGGGGCATATCGGAAGAAGTTTTTTTCGGTTCTTCATCATCAAATTGTGCATCTTTTAATTTAGAAATATCAATACCTGCCATGTCGATTACCTCCACTTCGTTAAGCACTTCTGAATTTTACTTACTTTCTTTTCATAATCATCTTCTAATCGCTGAAAATACAGATTCCGTACGTCAGCAGCCGCATCTTTCTTCAAGGAAACCAGCTGCTTATCTAAATCCGACAGATATGTTCTGTACATCTCTAACACTTTTTTCACCTCTTGATGCTGAAAATGAGCCTTACGGTTGTCATCGCTCATCGTTTCAGCCTGATTTGAAGTTTCAAGTACAGATTGCTGCAGTTCCTGCTCAAATTTCTTTTTTTCCTCTGAGATAAAACATTGAAACCGCTGTTCTGCCGTATTTATCCGGTCTTGCACTTGCTTTTCCGTTTCTTCATTCCAAACATCCAAGGCTCTTTGGGCCATATGAATCTGCTTTTTCAAAGCTTTTGTACTATTTCGCTCTATCAGATAATCACCAAATGCTTGAATACAATCCAAACTTTCTTGAAAGTCATGTTGTACTTCTTGTATCGTAGGCAAATCAGGCGTCGTGCTAGCTGGATACGACAAATCAGCCGTCAATGTCTTCAAATTATCTATACATAGTGAATAATGGTCTTTAAGTTTCATCGTCATCACCTTCAAAAAGTTCCCTGCCATCAGCATATCCGCGAATCATAGCCGGATACGTTTTCAAATTCTCCCAAAGGACTTCCTGATTCCCTTGTGAATCAATTTTCTGGATAGCTTCCCGCACCATATCTAATTCCCGCTGCGGCGATAAGGCATTCGTAAAACAGAGGATTCCTTTCTTCGATGAAAAGGCCGGCACAGCTACCTTTTTGGCCCTGAGTTTTTGGGTAACTGGGTCCACATAAAAAGTATAGGTCTTTTCTTCTAAACGAAGGACATAGAGATTATAGGGAAATTCACATTGCACCGCCTCTTGGATACCACCAGATTTTTCTGTTACATTATCAGGACTAAAGACTGGCAATTTCAAGATATGACGCTGCAAATATCGTTTCTCCCCCACATAAGTCAGGTAATTAAACTCATCGCTGCCAAGCTGACTTTCTAGTTTCTCTAACAAGCTCTGAACAACTTTATGTGTATCACCAAAAAGAAATTTAGAACGACCTGTTGGAATATCTGTTCCTTTGACGCAGGCAAAACTACTCTCCTCAGGGAGCTGCTCTCTTAGGACATCTGATGAACGATGAACATGCAGTTTCCGACTGAGGCCATCGACATAAAAAGGCTGTTGTCCTTGAGAAAGGCTGTCTGCTACCCGATAAATCTGCAAAATCCGTTTTCCCGGTTTACTTGGCACAAGTTGCCCATCAAATTGTAATAATCCAGATTTCTGCATCCGCTGGATTTCTTTCTGAATAATAGCCGCTCCCAATTGGGTCACCATGACAATATCCTCTAGCGACTTACGGTCATCGATCATAAAGAGAATCAGCAATGGCAGGGCATCCAGTTTATCTCCTAACTTACCGATTTGAAACTCAAGTTTGACATCGTACACTGGCACCCATACTGGCAATGGCTGGGGTAAAGTCAAGTATTCCAACGGAACCCACCTCCTCATCTGTCATTAGTATAGCAAATAATATAGACATTTTCTGTCATTATCGCCAAAGAAAAACAATCTATTCTACCGTAGCATCAATGGTTATTATAGGCGACTCATTTTGTCCCAAGATAAACAATTCCTTCGCTTTATTGCCAATGACTTTCGTAGAATAGGCATCTACGCCTCCTCCAATAAGTCCACCAATGACAGGAATGGCCTTGCTCAGGTTGATGGCGCCTTTCGTCCCGAATTTAGTGAGCAGGCGGAAACCAACGGCCCGGTTGATGCGGACGATAAGTGCCGAGGATATTTTCTGAACAGCTCTTTCCGTCAGCTTTTTACCGATTTGGATGCCAGCCTGCTTCAAGATTTCTTTCACTTCATTACCGCATAAGCAGGCAATAACCAAGGTTTTAACGCGGTCATCATGTAAATCATAACCGCCCATACGAGCGATAGCCGCAATCATCTGCATCTGCATATAAATCACGCTGGCCACATTGGCCGGCAAAGCAACCGGCAAGGTAATAAAACCACCTAAGCTAGTCAAAAAGCCAGAAGTTCCGCACTTAATGATCTGATTCTTAATCAAAGCATCGACTTGTACTTCTAAATCTCCGCCATGAGCCATATAATCAGCAGCTAAATCAGCTGCGCCCTTCATGCCCGCTACGCCATTCAAGGCTTTCTCATAAGAGATGTCTAAAATTTTTACCATGGCACTCGTATCCACAATAATACCTCCTTACGAAGAGTAACTACTATTTTTAACTATTGCCTGTAAAAGTCTATATAATTGTAATATTCGACAGAATATCATCAAATCCTTTAAAACAGCCAATATATTCTCTAATGTTGATGCTTCTTTATATTCCGAAGGCAGCCAATCCAAGCAACTGCCGGAACAGTAACACGATAAGCAGGACCAGCAATATCGGCAATCGTCCAGACGCCGGTGATAATCCAACCGATTGGGCTGATAGGTCCCGTCAGAGAGGCTACCGTTTTTAAAAGTGTAACATTTGTCGAAAAGGAAAGTCCTCTTTTCAGAACGAGATAAGATAACTCATTGGCAATAAGATACGTCATGTGGTAAGAAAAAAGGCCACTATTCCTACACAACGTATAAAAAGCCGAAGAGCCAATACGCCCCAAGACATCATATACTGCCCGACCATGATTTCCACTACACTCAATAAACTTTTTCTGTTGTTCTTCTGTCATGCTTTTCCAGGCTCGATTCATGAGAGAAGATAAGAGCTTCATTTCAATAGTTTCTGTTGAATCCGAAGAGTGACAATTTCCTCCGGCTTTTCGACATGCTGCTTTAGCTACATCATGATACGTTTTCTGAAACCAGAAGGTATTACTGCCGAAATCCAATATTTCATTAGCTAAGAGGGCTGTATATCTTTGATAATCCTTGCCATACTTTTTATATTCTTTACTCGTCGTTACAAATTCCGTAAGAGAGCCTTTAGTTGTAATAATCTGGAAAAGGAATTCCAACTCCTGATTTGAACAGCATGAAAGGAAGATTAAATCTTTATCCATGAAACTCACTCCTTTGCCTGATAAAAGGTGAACTAAATGTCTGAACACTCTACATCTTCTTGCTAGATTATTATACGGCACCCATACCATTTTGACTTGTTAAAAAGCATACAAACATCACTCTCCGACTTTAAGATTGACACAAAAAAGCCAACGGGCATCCATCTGCCACGTCGGCTCTTTTGTATCCTTGCTGATTCAGTTGTCCCAGTTTCCCTGGAAACTATTTCAACAAGTGTTTAACAACAAATTTTGCGGTTTCGACGACGATTACAATATAGATTTTCATGAGCCTCACCTCTTTTATGAGTTCTTGAGGCTATTATATAACCATGAAGCATCTATTTCTTATTAATAAGCATGCAAACGAAAACATCTACACTATTTTTTCTGTAAAAGTTGCAGGCTTTCTATTAATTGTTGCGAAATCCTTTGATCCGCCTCTTCACCCATGAAGTCATTATCCGCATGGTTAAAGCGATTGCGTATCATCATAACATTTTGAGAATACAAAAATATAAATCTTAAAAAGCTTTTTCGATCCATTGTAATAGAAATCTTTTTCTGGTTCAATAAAGTTTCAAAAACTTTTTCCCGAGTATTTGATTTTCCTGCTATGATTTCATTCTTTTCTTCAGATATGCAGAAAATCTCATTAAAATCTTTTTTAGAGAGACGTATAACGCTTTCAATAATCATCCAATCCGCCGTTTTCGTTTTACTCAATCGCTTCGCTAAAAAATCACGCCTATCCACACCTTTAGGAATACTTTTTACTACTACCAGGCGTACTAAATCTTTCTTAGGTAAAGTAAAAATAGTATCTACCATTTTAGATTCATCAACAAAAGAAGCAAGGTCTCTGGCCCGCTTCACAAAGCTTTCGAATCTATCGCTTTTCCCTGATATGGTTTTAAAAAAATGTTGGCTTGACCATCCTTTTTTATAGGCATTATTCGTGCAGGCCTGTAAAGAAACTGGCTGATAATCATCTAAATCAATCCCATTTGGTGGCATATAAGTTCTAAATAATACATTTTCCCAACTAGAGTACCCTCTTTCCTGGCTCTGACAAGCCTTTTTAATTTTACTATCAATAAAGTCAATAAAATGGTCCTTGACCAGATATTGCGGCAGCCATTCCGTATAAAAAGTAATCGCCTGTTGTAAAAATCCTTTTTGAACACACCAAGTTATAATAGCAACAGGGCTTACACTCCGATTGCCATGAGGAAGAATCGAAAAATATTCCTCTTCAATCTTAGTAATCATCTTACTAAAGAACAATTCTTGCTGACCTAGTTTTTTCTCCATTGAGGCAACAAAATCTTTATACTGTGTTAATGCATAGTCTAAATGTATTAACACTTGATTCATTGCTGAATAGCTGACACAAATCCGAATTGTATCTGACAGAGAATCCATAGCATCCAACAGCTGTTTTAACGGATTGGAAACCATTTTTTTCCCTGCAAAATAGGACTGAAGCCGGGTAACGTCACCAAAGGAGACGAAATTATCAGCCCCGCCGACCAGAGAAAACATATCAAGAAGTTCTATGGCATCTTCAACAATAGCTGGCTTGACAAAAAAATTGGAATATAAAACCTTACCTACCTGGATACCGTTATATCGCAGGAGCTGAATCAAAGGCAGCATCATCATGGAAGCATGGCGGAACCCACCGGTAACGTCCAGATGTACACAAATCGTATCTTCCGGGTGCATCCGGATATATTTCATTATATGGTCAAATAAATCCGAAATACTCTTCAGGGCCCCTTGTAACGTACCACCATCCAATTCTACCTGCGTAATTTTTTGACTGACCGATTTCAGTTCATCAAGTTGTTCAAAATCATTTAAGATTTTATCATATTCTTTTCCAACTTTGCCGGATACTAAGGCAAAAAAATGATCAATTCCCCCACATTCATGACTGATGCAACATAATGCCGGCTCATTAGAAAGTCGGCAAGTCACTAAAAAATCATCATTTCCAGTACGATATATATAAGTCGTTTCACGCGGACCATATGGACTCATAACAAAAATAGCAATATTCAAGACCATGCCATCATCTCATTTCATAAAATCATATCAAATCATCCGATAAATTACCGAACTTTTGAAAAAGACTTGCATCCAATAATATTTCCATGTTCATCACGTACAAAATCAAAAGGGACTAATAAATCATCACGCTGTTCCTTACAAGCTTCCGCTACAATGGTAGAGACAATATAAAAGACACCATTTTCAGAATCTGGAAGGCCTTGTACATTTCCATAAGAAGTCGCATAGACAGGAATATTATCTACATAATCACAAAGCGTCTTTTGTACATTGCATCGGGCACATTGCCCAGAAGCTGGTATTATTTTTTCAGATGGACTTTTTTCGCTGTTTCCAGAAATGATATGAATATCATGAGGCGTTAAGTTAATGAACTTCATTTCATCATCTCCTTTCTATTTATAGTATACACTACCCTTTATTTTTTTGCTTATCAAAAACTCTGCAAATAAGAATACCCAATTCTTGAAAAAAAGTTTTTTTCTGTTATCATCAAAGATGAGGTGAATACGATGAGAAGAAAAAAAGAACACATACAAGGTAAAAAATTACAAACAGGACAAAAGAATCAGCTGTTTATAAAACAAATCAATAGTTTACCCGATTTTCTTCGCCGTTTGAACTATGGGTATTCCCGGCAAATGACTAAAAATAAAATGACCCAAAGCGGTACATATGATAAATTACTCAAAAAACTAAAATATGCACTTCCTGCCGAACACTTAAATGAAACAATCGATGGCAAAACACATATTTATTCCTTAAATGGTGATGCCTACCATACACAAGAAAATTTTCTGCTTCCTCTTTTAAACATGATGACCATCGACCCCCAGCATATACTCTGTGCCATCATGATTTTAGATACATTAAACAAGTCATCCTTTGCAACGATCGAAGCACTGACAAATAAGGTACAAGATCGACTAACAGATTTTTTTCACCACTTGATGAGCAGGAATCCCATCAACAATCTTCTAGTTATTTTTTGAATTTCTCCGCCCAATACCAATCTACAGATTGGAAAAACACTATTCGTAAATTTGTTAAAGAATTATTGAGAATGGGCTATATCATAAAAAAAGAAAAAAGTATTAAAATAGCTTCGCCCATTGAAAAATACCTTAGCCCAGAAGAAATAATGAAATTAAAATATGCGGTAGCTCTTTGCAGTGCAGCAGCTCCTTATTCATTACCAGGTTGTTACTTATTGCAATCCCTGACGAAAACAGAAAAATTAGCGCCTTATTATGTTATAAAAAATGTAGATTATACAAGATTGATTACGGATCCTTATGTTTACATCTTAATAAAAGCGAAAAAACAAAAAAAGCCGGTATCTTTCAGAGAGATGAAGCTAGGGCAGTATATTTATGAAGAAGATCTGAACAAAAAAAGATATCCAGAAAAAATAGGTTATGTCATCGATTTGAAGCTCAATCCATATAAAAACAGAGCTGTATATCTGCACACAAACGGTAAACTGAACTGGTTTTTACTGTCGGATATATCTGATTTGAAAATTGAGGAAAACCTTTTTTCCCTCCCATCGTCAACCCTACAATTAGTATTGGAAATAAACCCTGATTTCCCAGAAAAACATGCAGAAATACAAAAGCTGCTATGCACCAGATTTTTTCATCCACATTTCGAAAAAAAGGATACGCAATGTATCATCAATATCCGAAAAGCCGACAAAATGGACATTCTTCCCTGGATTTATTCGCTTCATCCTTATATTAAAGTAAAAACGATATTGAATAAAGAAATAAAAAAAGCAGCGCAGGAGGCATTAAAAAATTATGAACACTCCTTCAAAAAATGATATGAAAGACGTATTCAGTGAATGGAAAAATTTTCTATTCATGAACCTATATCAGGTATTAAAAAACAAAGAATTCTGTACAAAAGAAGAGCTAGAAAAAAAATTACGGGGTAACAAGCCCTTTGACCCAACAGTCGATGAACAAATACAACAACTCATAGACATTTTCTTCGTCACGAATACCGACAATAAAATGATTCCACGCTGGAATCCCAATTTACCAGAATTAGGTCCCACTATAGCCGAAAAAGAATGGCTAAAAACCATGATACATTCAAAATTTGCTTTTCTATTTACTGATTTAATACAGCCTTTAAAAGACAATGATTTTTTTAAAAATGTATCCGATTTGCCATCACTGGACTCACTTAATCAAATGTATCCATTTGCTCCAGGAACAGATACAACCGATAAACTGCTAGTAAAAAATTTACAAGTTTTTAATAATGCCTTGATTCAGCAAAAAGAAATCACCTATAATCTATTAAATGAAAAGACAATAAAGACGGCCGCCCCATTTCGTTTAGAGTTCGATGCGGCAACGAGATGTTTTTCCTATATCCTATTCTTACTGCCTGAGAATACATTCAAACGTTATGCCGTTGACCAGTTACAAAATATTCAAATAACAGAAAGGGAAAATCCAACTGGATTAGCAGAAAATTTCTCTTGCTTTTTAGAAGCACACAAAAAAGCGCTCACTTTTTCTGTCAGAATTGATCACCATGCGGCAGAACGTTCTTTCTTACTTTTTTCAACGTACGAAAAAAAGGTGAAATACGACGAAGAAATGAATCTCTATATAGTAACTGTCAATTATTATGATTTTGACGAAGAAGAAGTACTCAGAAAAATAATATCCCTAAATTCAAAGGCTATTGTAATCGAGCCAAAAGAATTTCAAGATAAAATCATACATCGTTTTCGACAAATAGCTTCTCTCTACAAATAAAAAAACAGAGGTTGTCCCCATAAGACGGCCTCTGTTTTTTTACTGTCCCGATGCAGTATCATAAGGGATGCACTTTATTGCAAGAATGTTCCACATCATCTAAACTCTGCGAAATCATTTTCTTGATTGTATCCGAATTATATTCTTTTTCTCTGCGTAGAGCATGATTCGTATGATTACGTTCGTCACAGATTTCAAAATAATCTTTTAAAATCCTCAAAATATTTGACTGAATATTTTCGTCACATTCTACAAAACCTCCACAAAAGTTTACTACCATACGAAGCGTTCGGGAAATGCCGACTGTAGGAAATAAGGAGTCTAAATCCTTCTCCGAAAGTGTAGTGTTCTTAGCTTTTTCACGAAATTCGTTAGAATCTTTTAATTGATAATTTTCATCGCCAAATAAAATCTTTTTAATTTTGCCTGATATTATCTCATATTTTTTAGGAATCCTATTGAATTCATCTTCACTCCAGAGCATCCGATATACCTCTAACGTATTTTTTAGCCTATTTTCATCTTGAATATAAACTGCAACATATGGAAATACTCTGTTGATATAATTTTCATTGCACTCCAATAATTTGCATATTGCTCCCTTTATCTCGTCATTCTTTATCCCGTTATCATCTGTCAGATTCTCTACTTTGGTTTTGATATCTTCAAAGGCTTTATTGCTATCGTTTTTCCACCAACTCATATTCTTTTTAGCCAAATCCTGTCGTATTATATCTCCATATGCACCACTAAAAATGTCGTTTATTTCCTCGAATTTTTTTTCATCTCCATCAAAAATCGCAAACAAATTATATCCTGGCCGCCCATCTTCATATTTATTATCCCACTTCTGTCGCCCCTTATCCGATAAGGAGCAAACCTTGTGCTCATACAGATATTCAGGAACTCGTTCGGTATAGAGGGTCAGTGCCTGTTGCAAATAATCATGTTTCAAACACCAGCGAATCAATGTGAGGTCATTAACACCACCAGATTGTAATAAATCATCATAATCAGCCTCGATTCGTTCATATAAGCAGTTCATTAACGCATCCCCGGACTTACTCATATCACGATTTTGATGAAATTCTTTCATAGCTGCTCGCAATTGATTAATAGCTTGTTGGAATTTTTCATAATGGCATAACTTAATGGCCTCTGCAAAGGCAGAAATAGCCTCTAACAAGGGGCCTCCGGCAACCTGCTTATCATCCTGATCATACGGATTGAAATCTCGATAATAAGCATTTAGTGTTAAAGCACTGCCAAAACGTGAAAATTCTTCTGCACCGGCAATAAAGTCAAATAAATGATAGATATTTTTAATATTATGGACACAATTTTTTTCTGGATGTAGTGAAGATGCTTCTGCATAAAGAACGTCGCCAATATCAATGCGCTTATCATACTGTAAGAGCCGTGCAATAGCCATGATAATCGCAGCTGTATGGCGTGGTCCGCCCGTGAAATCAATATGCATGATTACTTTATCATCACCAGGCAATGAATTTATATATTCCCAGATTTCCTGGGTCATCTGAATGATATTGGTTATAACTTTATCTGTATCGTCACTATTTTCCTCAAAATCACTAGTAACTATAAGCAGATTCTTGAAAAAAATTTCAATCCGATGCTTAAAATAATCTAAATGAGTCCACTTATTCCCTTGTTTATCCTCATACGCCTTTTTCTCCTTAGCATTGGGATTTTCATATATTTTTTCCTTAACCGTCTTAGTAACAAAAGCAAATATTCTTTCAATCTCTCTGTATTCATGATAAAATTCGTATTTAACAGCAGTTTCATTAGTTGTACGACAAGTCTTGATTTCTTCTGGGTCCGCTTGGGATAACTGGCTGCCTGGATTTGTACCAAGAAGCATATCAAAGGGAGTCTTTCTGATATCTTCTTCTTTAGAATCGTATTTTACATCACTTAAAAAAGTAATCATAATATGATGTTCCAATTTTCCTCACCCTTTCTTCATAGTTATAAAACAGGGATACTGCCCGCTAATTCGGCCAGGCGTGCTTTCTTTTTTTCAATTGATGCTTCTTGAGATAACAGCGGTATCTGTTGTTTTCCTTTGATAACAGGTCTGTCACCAAAGGCTTCTTCCCATTTCTGGAACCATCGGGAACCAGCAACAGAAAAGACTTTATTGAAACTGCGATATTTTTTCTTCAAATCTTCAATACCCGTTTTTATTTTGTCAGACTCTTTTCGGGAAAGCCAATCTGCTTTTATCGCCAACCCGGCAGCATAAACGGGGTAATTTTTGACATTCTCTAACGCATACTTATAGGCCTGTTCATAATACTTTTCAGCATTTTTATGGCCTAAATCATAGTATGTTATGCCAAGGCGCCATAAAATAACATAACCCGGATAATGATTTTGATCACATTCCTCTTGTATCTTTGTTAAAGCCCCTGTTTTACGTAATGCATCAAACAACTCGTTGGCAAAATCGGTTTCCCTATTTTCAAAAGCCTTCGCCATAAGCGTCACATAATGTGCCAGTCCAAAGAGATTTAAATTTCCATTTTTTGTCAAAGCGCCTGCAATCGCAGACGCCGGACTTTCAGCGGGAAGACCGACTGCTTCGGCTAAATAAGACTGTGATTTTCTAACATTTCCTGCTAAATACTCAATCATACAGAGATTCTGATCCGCTCTGGATTTATCTGAATCAAGCCAGAATTGATTTTTTGCCTCTATCGCGGCCTGACGGCCTTTTTCAATATTTTCCCGATTGACAGTAATCAAGTACGCATAGACTTGTGCCAAAGAGCCACATACTTTACCTAAGGTCACAGAAGTGACATCCATTCCATTGCCGATACAGGAAAACAGTGTTCTGGCGTCATCCAGCTGCTGCCTCATTTCTTCTAATAATTCTTTAGCCCCTTTATCCTTTTCTTTGTCTCTACTAGGTTCAATATCGTTTCGATCAAAAACAAAAAGATTCTTGAAATGTTCTATTTTTCGTAACTGATAACTCATGCAGTAGTCAAAATCTTCCAAACTCCAGTGAATCATTTTCCATAAAGCATCACATTTTTGGAAACATTTTTCTGCCTCATTAGTATCCCCCTGGTGAGTGGCTATCGTAAGGTGGTGAAAGGCCAAATCAAATTCGAACCGCCTCTGAACAGCTGGATATTGTTGCAACAGCGGACAGAATTCTTTTTCCGTGCTTTCAATGAAATCATTCGCTTGTCTAAAAAGGCCATTGTGAATAAGGGCGCCCACATAGTCACTGAGCATGCGCAATTCATTGCGCAGAACAGGCAAGGATATCCTTTGGTACTTTTGCATAAACAAATCCTTAAACTCTTTGCGGTGTTCCATAAGGACCTCTTTACGAGCCTGCCAAAAAAGCCAGATACGAGCTGCTCCTTCATCAAAAAGGTCATTTTTTATTTTACCCCAATCATCTCGTCTGCCAATAGTATAAATTCCTTGGGGAAGCTCGGTTATGGTATCGCGCTGCGCCTCAGTCAGTTCGCTTTGGATATACGCTTCTTTTGAATAATATGTACAAACCAAATCCGCTAAAGACAGGGCATATTTTTTAGTAGCGACACCGCTATGTAATGCAAATTTAACCCGCTCACTAGCTTTAGAACCAGATTCAATAGAACGCAGAATAAGCCGTTCTTTTATGAGTGTCTCATATTCCATTTCATCAATGGGATCCGTCACATCACCTTCCTTTTTCCGCAACCGGTCTGACTGCCTTTGAGCATAATAAATGTGGAGTTGCAAGCCACCGGTATGTTTTGAATACAGACTGTCGATTAGCTGACAGATACCATCACTGAATATATTTAAATAGGTTCGATCAGAACTATCAAAGAGCACATTAGGCAAATTTTTAAATTGAACAAATTCAATTCCTGTTACTTCGTTAATCATTTTCTGCAGAATATCGTAAATAAATGAAGGTACCTTTGCCTTATTCAGTCCGCTCAATTCATCACAACCATGAAATACGTGCTCACGGAAACAAGCATAATCAGCTTTCGTCGTTACAGTAGAAAAGAGATACTTAGCCTTATCTTCATCGAACGAATTCCCAGGGACAAGATATCCTGCCACAAAGGAAGGCTTATTCCCACTTTCTTTGAAATCACCGCTTTCATCCAAATATAGACTATAAGTCAGCATGGAATCATTCCCCTTTCCTCAATTTTTCTACAATTTCCTGGGCCGTCGGCAACAAAGCGTCTTTCTTTTTACCTGCTTCTATGCCCATATCCTGGATTTTTGAATCCCATTCCGGACAAGCAGTCCACGACCAATCCATCAAAGCACACAAATCTTTCAAACGGTTCCGATAATTATCCATACAGTTGGTAGCTTGAAGTTGTTGCTTCATATATTGATAAAATGCTTCTACAAATGTTTGTGCTTGGCCACTGGATAAAGCCGCTGCAAATCCATGCCCTTGACCATCAAATAACTGCCGGCAATAAGCATCTTCATCGCGAAGATAGAGTTTGCCTTCCATCTTGATACTGCCCAATCCCAGAGGCTTACCCATACCGATTTTATAGCAAAGGTCCATTTTTTCTCCATATGAAGAACCCGATAAGCTAGCCAATTCATCAATATGGAATAAGCTGAGCAAAGCGCCTAATTCTACGTCATCTAATTGTTCAAATCGTATTTTGCCACAAAAACAATGGTCTTTTTTCAAAGGCGTAATCGTGTGCATGACCTCGTCATTGATTGAAGAATTCCGGTTCTCATCCGCAGCAGGATTGCCGATTTGTTTCCAATCACAACGGCGATGCCAATACATCTTGTCACCACGAATAGTATTCTCCGGACTGCCCTCATCCCAATCACAACTTCTTCCCCGGACACCGTTCAAGTATAATTGATAAGAAGTCGGTTTGGGTCCCAATAAGGGAGTCTTTCGAGAACTCTCAAAAGACTCTTCTCCAGATTGTAAATAGCAGTCTTCCACAGCTATCCGGCTGCTCCAGCAAGCGGTCTTTCCAAAAACAGCATCTGTAAAATCGATGATGTCTTCATGACCCCGAATAGATGCTGGTACATGGTCACTGATAATATGTTCATAAGGAAGGCGATAAAAAGGATTTGCGCCGAAGCTCTTGACTTTACCATCATCATCCAATTCAAAAAAGCAGGGGACCATAAAGTTAAACGGATATTTCCCTTCTGGAAAAGGACCATTTTCCACTAGCGTACATTTATGATGGGCATCAAATGATTCTAACAAGGATAACCCGTTACTTCCACGGCCCCGGTCATCCCGATATGTTTTAATGACATCTGCCGGCACCTCATAATGTTTGGTGTTTTGAAAATCATCGGGAATGGTAAAGATATAATATTTTCTTTCTTTGCAACGCGGATTATACATCTGGCCAACATGCACTTCAATTTGTTCATCAGGCAGATGCCACTGACACTTACACGCCTGTTTATTCTCTATTTTCATAGGATTTGTTTCATATTCACAATCAGCTTCATAAATAAAGTAATCGCTACAATCATCACAGGAAGCTGTTTTCCTGACCAAAAAACCAGCTCGCTTTTTAGCCTCACTATTCTCATCCGCTCTTGCATAAGGTTTGCTTGCATCCATAAGATATCCGGCATAGCTTTTCTTTATCCGTTCTGTATAACGCCCCTTATGCGCAATATCGCGGAAAAAGAAACGGCGATTATTCATATCCAGATTATCTCTTCTATCCTCCAGCCCGTTGCCAATATGCATTGCAGAATTAGTTATGACTTGAAAAACGCGCCGCAAGCAGCCGCGCAGGCTGCTTCCTGGCAGACAAATACAACTGCCGTTACAGAAAAATCCATTGTCTCCACTGCCAATGAATAACGGAGTCTTATTGCGGATAGTGACTTCAATATAACCGCTATGTTTTTTCCCCCTATCTTTCGTCATATATGCTTTATAACCTTTCTGCAATGCCTGAGTCACATCCCTATGGTCTGACTCTTGTAATGCTTTTTGGCAGGCTTCGGCAAGAGGAGGGGTGGCTACCATCTGATTTAGTTCGACAAAGTTGTACGCCGCTGTGGATGTTTCCTTATTATTATTTTTCATTATCATCACCGGACCCTATCAATCTCTACATAACGATACATATCATAACCTGCTTGTCCCGTATCTTCATCATAGGAAATATAACTGCGCGTCTTCAAACAGTACGTCTTTCCATTTTGCTGAGTCGTTAAAACAGGAATACTATGCTGGAAGCCCCGTCCTTCATCTACAAGATGGACGAAAGAATGTATTTCAGACCGACGAGAATCTGTTTGAGAAACGCTGCCAAACATCGGAGACATGCTATCGACATATTCCCTTTTTCGTGAATTTTCAACGGCTTCGTCAACAATTTTCCGAATCGCATAACGGCTGTCATGTTTCTGTATCAGGATTTCTTCATCACTGCGGAACAATCGTGCTTCAACCAGATACTTATCGAATTTATCCGGGTCTACGCGTTTTTCTTCCGGAAAAATAAACTTCTTATTTTTCCCATCGTACCAGGCAAACACCAGCGTATGAACCAGCCAAATAGCCGATTGGTACCAATCCTGACGGGTATTTTTTTCTAACATTTTAAAAAAGTCGTCCCCATCTCCTTCCAGCGTTTCAACTCGGGGACAAATACATTCTTTTCCTAATTGTAACACGGGTTTCAGTAACTCTGTTTTCTTGTTATCTGCCATTGTTTTCACCACCTATCGCCTGTACACAGGATTCCATAAAAGCCATGCACTGTTCGCCTTCACAAGGAACTTCTTTGCCATTATCCGTTCGACTACCTTGAATCGTTAATGTCTTTCCACCATCAATCTCGATTTTCCATCCCTTATACTGCATTTTCGCTTTGCGTCCACACAAGATTCCCCGGCCAATGGCCTTACCACCACCAATGGCAATATCGCCAAGCCATAAGCCTTTCATAACAATAAGTAAAAGCCCCGCATCAGCCAACGTACATCGACTGACATTCAAGTGAATATGAATAGGATCTTGCTGATTTTTTAATTTCCAAATAGGTTCTTCTGTAAATAAAGCCCCTTGGATCGTTTCTCCTGTAAAGCGATCAATACGATTTCTCGTATGCTTTTGAGCACGAACAGCGGACTTAGCAATATGGACTTCTTGAATACTTAACCGGCTCTTCTGTCCTTTCGCTTCCTCTCCAACTTTCCCATTACTATATCCCATCAAATCATTAAGCATGGAAATAACTTTATCTTCATCTGTCATGCACTGCTGCAAGATATGCTTCGCACTATGACGGAAGACACCTTTAAGCGAGGTACCAGGAATGACATAATTATTTTGGCACTGGAATTGCATAGCCTGGATTCCATCCGATGCGCAGTCATAATCCCGAATCAGCAAAGAAGACTTTAAATCAAAGTACATATCCAGGCATAGTTCATCCTCTAGAATAAAATTATTTGCAGTCCCTTTATGCCAGTTCCGGCCATCTCTTCCATTAGGATCTGGCAGTTTTTCCCCTGAAGTATTGATGTATTGTTTCCAATTCTCAAACTGATTAGGCTCAGAGAAATCAAAGACATAATATAAATTCGCATTTCTGTCCTGACAGCGAATCAGTCCGTACCCTTTAGACGTCATGGCTCCTACCTGGAACCCAGTAATGAAAAATCCAGCGAGAAACTTGGCCAGTCGTAAAACATCACCTTGCTGACAATCAGTTTGTCGTTCAGTGATCTCCATTTTGACCATGCCGGTGACGCCGCTTTCGACTACTTCGTAATCGTACTTGGCACCATCAATACCTACACCAGTGACGTCGTCGATAGCCACGCTATCGCGAACACGGATTGGCTTTTTTTCACCATTCTCATCATGCTCTAACATGGTATCTTGAATGTTGATGCGGCTTTGCCCATATAAACAATCTCCGTCTTGATCGATTTGTCCGGTAACACGGCTGCCAAATAAAAAATCGGCATCTGCTTCTGTACATACATTCCGGATATGCTGGCGAAGTACTCCGGCCAGAGAAGTCGCCGGAATAAAAGGCATCCCTTCTTCATCCTTCAACACGAGTAAATCAGTAATGCCATCATCTATGCCAGAACCGATGTGAATCGGACTTTCAACGATAATGGGTATCCGAAAAACGATTTTTTTTATAATTCTTGCTGAAACTGTCATATGCTCACCCCTTCAGCTTATTTTTCCCGTAAATGCCGGAACAGCCATTGCCAATACAGGCGATATTCTTCATCTTCATCCAAAAACTGACCGTCAAATTTATTCACTAAGTCCTGCCATTTAGATTCACCTGTTTCTAAGCGCTGTTTCCAATCTCTTTGCCATAGCTTTTGACTATTCAAAACAGTAAGCCAATCATAAAGACTGTGCCCCTGTAATCTTAAATGTTTTAGATTTTCTCTCGCAATATTACAAAACTTCTTTTCAATTTCTATCTGTATTTTGTTTTGAGAGAGATTGCCTGCCATAAGACTTTCTAATCGGCTCAATAAATGGTGAATACCGGCATCCGCTGCTATTTCATTGGCATCTTTTTCCGCCTGATTGCGGATTTCTTCCTTCATTCGATTGCGAATAATCTCCTGAACAACCTTCTGTACGGAAGAAGAAAATTGCTCTGGCTCTTTAGGAGAATCACTTATTTCTTGCCAGCTTATATGCTTGCACGGAATCCAAAAGCGGAATTGTCCAAAGCCATCTTCCCGGCGGCAGCCAATGCCTTCATGTAACAGTTGATTGAAAATATGCCATTCATCCTCACTCAGTTCTGCCGATAATTTAAGCGGAATCAGAGAACCCATAGCCAGTGCGGACTGCGTAGGGCGTTTGGCCTGCCAAACAGCAAGATAGCCAGGAACATCAACCTGCCCGGCAAATAAGTCGGCGATATCAAAGGATGTATCGATTTTAGCTGCTATTTCATTCCCAACACGCTGTGCTAACGTTTGCTGGAAATGAGATACTATTTCTTTAGCTAAATCATCGACTCTCTGCCAAGAGTGAGCAGGAATATACGGAGTATGTGCACGAAGATAGATTTTTTTGTGAACCGTTGTGGCATTGACGTCACCTACTGGATCCATCTTTATTTTGTTGTGAATGACTTCACACATCCCATACTGTGCACTCTTAGAGCGGCCCAAATAAAAAGGCCCACATTTCAACAGCTTTTCAAGTGCCTTAACGGCCATTTCATCCTCTTGCTGCATTAAAATTTCTCCCTGGAAATATTGTCCCGGTTCGATATATTCATAATTGAAAATGTTGTTTTCAAAGCCTTTGCCAGCAATCCGTTCTTCGTCAGAATGATTCCGCGCCATATGGAAATTAATTTCCGTACGTACCGGCACAGATTTGAAGCAGGTTTCCCCATGATTGTGGGAATCTTGACAATAAACAACAAATCCCTGCATTTTTTTGAAGCCTGCTTCTGGGGCGCCCTCCCCGGATATGTCTTTGGTAACAGTGCCATCCTTACTACGCATAATGGACGGAGGCAGCCATAAAATTTCACTGAACTCATCATCAGGCAAAGGGAAGGCTGGCAAAAAGCTCACCTGTCCTGACAAAAAGAGGTCAAAGAACCGCTCATCTTCCTGGGCATTTTCTTTCTTTTTCTTATAGGTACGAATATATCGATTAGCCAACATCCCGCGAATAGCAGCTCCAGGAATGTATTTTTTAGTAGTATATAGAGTTGCATCATTGCTTTGTTCCGAGAAGATTAATGGCTCTTTATTTTCTATGATATACCTGATTCGTTTCACCAGTCATCCTTCTTTCTCTCTGAACCCATTGTAATCAACTATTCTCCCTTTATTTCACATCGTATAGCGCCTAACCCTCGATTGCGTTTCGTCCCCACAAAGCGCAGATTAGCCAGCATCAATTCAATAATCTCTTCTGTGCGGTTTTTCATCTGAGACTTAGCCGCTTTTTTTCTGTAAGTTTTTTTCCTGTAAGATAGTTTTTGATGACTCTTTTTTTCTTTTTTTCCGGTATCCTTTGGACAAGCTACATCGACTGAAGGCAAATCAAAGATATCACGGTCCCATTCAATGGTTCCTTGGAAAACTATGCCCTTTTTGACAACACGCATAGTATGCAAGGAACCATGTAAAGCGACTCCATTTTCAGGATGAATAGATGTATAATAACGCATCGTCGTATACACGGAAAGGACGTCCTCCGGCGTCAATAATCCAGAATATTCATGTTGAAGATATTTCCACTGGTCACATAAGGATTCATAAGATTCCCCTTCATCGGTCAGATAAAAATTACTGATTCGCAGTGCGTTCTCACTGGAAGTATCTAGCCCGAAGAAAGTATTAATATTGTCTACCGTCAATGCTTCTCTTTCTGCACTCATTTCCGCCAATTCCAAGGCGCTTTCATAGAGGGCGCCTCTGAAGCGCTTTGCAGGAAAATAGGGCATCCCATATTGATCGTAAACGACATCCGAATCGACGATGATATTTTCTTGCCCTGAGCCTAAATGAAGTGGCGATAGCGTTTTTATAGTTACAGTTACTTTTCCCATAATTTATCCTTTCATGAATTCTGGTATAACAAAACGTTCCAATTCAATAGCATCCATATATGGAGTTACCAGCTCTCCTGATTCCTCATTGCGTAACGTCCACAAATCATCAGCTTTTTCTAGTTTCATTTCCGGACAGTGCTCTAAGAAAAGGGTCTGACTATGGCGATCCTGCAATAAGACCTGACGGAGCCGTTTGACTTTATTTCTCGGTATGCCTTTCTGAGATTGGGTATCATCAGACAAAGATGTAGATATCTTCTTTAAGTCATCGAATATCTTCTTTAAGTCATCGATTTTCGCTGTATCACTGTCCCCTTTACCCGCAACCAAATAAGGTCCAGCATGCAGAAAACCCATGGGAGCCTTATAATTTTGTCTTTCCAACTGCGAAAGCTGCGGCGTCATCTGTCCATGTAACACAGCAAAATCAATCAAACTGCCATCATATTTACGCGACTTCTTTTTTGCCGAATCACAAAGCTGTTCTGCCAATTCATAGGCCCGGTAAAAAGGATACGTTGCCGGTACAATAGCAATACCCCCACAGCAGCTCATCATTGGGTTTATACGTTTATCTCCCGAATGATCTTTCTGATTGGACTGATTAACGGCCTCTAATAAATCTTTATTTAGAATTTCCTGTTTGCTGACATATTCAATAAAACGCTGGGCATATAATAACCCAACCCGGCCGGCACAAACAAAAGTGACATCGTCCCCTCCAATAATGATAGGCCGTATAGGCAGGATGGTCTTTTCCCCATCTTTCACCAACTTAAGCCAATTTTTATAACTTCCATTTTCACAATCCTCAACAATATCCTGAAGAATCTTATTGAAGCCGTCTTTGACAACGTTAGCAATCTTCAGGGAAAGAGCACGGCGCTCCTGCATGCCCCGGCAATGGCTGAATTTGACCCCCATATTATTTCCATCGATATGAATGACACAAATATAACTTTCACCCGATAAATTTTCATGGGATAAATTTTTACCAGATAAGTACCCTAAATCCTGGATATCGCTGGCTACCTCATATTCTGGGGGAAGATTAATAGTTTTTGAAAATTCTTCTTCAAAAGCCCGATATGCCTGTTCCTTAGCGGCTACTTCCGCTGATATCCAGCGGTTTTCATCTCCCCAAACACGTTCATCAGCTACTTTACCAGTATAGTCACAAGTAAGCGTCAGCCCTGTATAAGGCAAGTCCACTTGCGGCAAAATCATATTCTGATGGACCTTAAGCTGCTTATACAACGTATCCAGTGAAGATTTAAAGTGTTCGGGAGAAACATCCAATAATCCAATAGCAGCCCCTGTCTTAAGTCCGGGAGCCATCATCAGGACTTTGAGGCTCCATTCCCTCACCAGCTGCTTACATCGTGCGAGTATACTTTTTTCCGCTTCCCCGGCTAAAGGGCGAAGCAAAATCAGCATATTCCCGCCGCCGATATACGCAATTTCGGCGGTCAAATTTTCATTGCCTTTTTCCAGGATCTGTAATTCGACCTGATTTTCAGGTGTATTTTCTTTTTCCCTTGTATACGCTTCCCACGACTTTTCAGATATTGCCAATTCCGATTCATCGAGTACCTTCTTCATGAAATCGGTAAAAATTCGATCAACTAAAAAAGAAGCGCCTATATTAGTTTTTAGCTTGTTACAAGAAAACACATATTTTTGGATAGAACGCGTATCCAGAAGAATCGCGCCAAATTGATTTTTAGGAATCATTTCATCACATCCTGTCTCGATAGATAACGAACCATTTCTTGTTTTATTATACCATTAATTGAAAGCTACAAGTACATCAATTTCATGTTACAATAAAAATATCTAAGAAGGACGGTGAAAATACCATGAGTTTACTGCAAACAATTGAAATTACCTTAACCATTCCTGCAAAACTACAACTGACAGCTTCTATGGGATCTGTTATGCAAGGCATCTTGATGGAAAACATTGATACACAGTATGCTGCATACTTGCACCACCAGTCAATGCAGCCTTATAGTCAGTATTGCCTCTTCGATAAAAAATCCCACCTGCTGAAATGGAGGATTTCAGTTCTAAAAACAGAAGCCAGCAAAGAAATTCTGCTTCCCTTGATGAATCTATCCGGCCCCATACATGTCCGAAACAAACATACCTATTTCTCTATTAAGGAAAAAAATTGCTCCGTGATACAACCTATGAAAAATTGGCCCTGCAATATTTGACAGATAACCAGCCCTGTGTTGATAAGACATTGACTTATACCTTTTTAACGCCAACAGCCTTTAAAAGGAATAATCAATATGTTGTCTATCCCGAAATACCGCTGATTATCGCTAGTCTACTACATCGATGGAACGCTTTTGCCGACATAACTTCACTAAATCATGACGATATTCTGCCGCTATTACTGAAATATCCTTTATGGACGAGAAATTATGAATTATTTATGCAGCCATTTTCATTAGAAAGAACAAAAATACCTGCTTTTCAAGGTTCGTTGTCTTTTAGTTCTGGAAAACATGATATGGCTGGTAAAATACTCTGTCTGCTTTCCCATTTTGCCGCTTATTCTGGAATCGGCATCAAAACAGCCATCGGCATGGGAGCTGTTGAAACACGGATAGATTAACAGATGATGACTTCACCTGTCTGTCCGTTATTCTGTCCCCATGCACGGATTTTCATGGACGTATCCCAGTAAATTCGCAGAGAATCCGTATGCGGATCAATAAACTTTTTAGCCGTGTCGAGCATTTTTTTACATTGACCACCTGTCAGAATTCCCTGAAAGGCCGACTTTTGAACACGTACCGTATATTGCTCCAAATAAGTAATCAGTCGATTTCTTCTCTTTGTTTCTGTTACATCATAAATGACTAGCACGATATAACGCGAACGCAAGTCCATTGCAAAAGCCATTACCAATCAGCTCCTCCTGAATACCAGCATCACTTCTAGCGCAATACATACGGATCATATAAAGATGCATCTTTATTCATGATGGCCCGACTATAAGCATATCCCTGCTGGATTACATGATGACGCAATGTATCCTTTGTCCCGTTGCGGAGGTAAAGGGTCCGCATCTTCTTTTCGTATCCACGCAAAAAGATTTTCCGTCCTTCCTCATTTAAATAAATCCCCTTCCCCGATGACCGGCCGGTAAAGTGTTCCAGACGAATTTCCCGGTGTTGTATCATGGACCATACCATGGCATCCACAATGACAGGACGCCATTCTTCTAACAAATCAGAAACAAGTGCAGGATGGCCATTGCGTAATTTATGAAGGCTCCCAAAGTAAGGATGAAGTCCTTGTATCATAAGTGCCGTGTAAACTTCATGTCCCAATAAAGTATATCCCAGGCTGAGCATGGCGTTGAAAGGGTCCTTAGGCGGTCTGCGATTCCGTCCGGAAAAAGCAAACTCCGGACAAATCATATCGCTTAACGCTGAAAAATAATATTTGGCAGCAATTCCTTCAATGCCTAATAGCTTATTCTTATCATCCACCTTAATGAGGCTTTTTTGTAATGCCTTCAATTGTTGGATAATGTCTACCACTTTCTGATTCTTGGCGGTTCTATTATACCGTTGCAATAAAGTCCTCTGATTATGGATTTTAGCTGCGACGATTTTCTCCCCTATAGCCAAAGAAAAAGGGCTCTCTTGTAAAAGCACCTGTTTCTGCTGTTTAAGCACCTGCTGACCGGAAGGCGGCTGAAAACAGCCACAGTACTGACCTCTGCCAGTAAGCCAGTAAGCTGGGATTTGTCTTCTCAACAAATCCGCCGCTGCTTGTGAAGAAATCTGTACACTTCCCATCAAAACAATCCCTTCGATGGTTTCAGCTGGAATACTATATAACCGTTCGTCTTCTTTCGTCACTACATACGTCCCGCCCCGCTTGGACAACTGCGTTCCAGGCTCAGTTAAATAGACAAAACACATAAGAATCCCTCCCGACGGACTACTCAAAGAGTTATTGTTATTTCTGAGGATGAAGAAAAGACCGTGAATCATGACCAGGTCATATACACAGTCTTTGGGTATTACAAAGTTTAATCATCCGAAAAAATATGGCTCAATACTTCAGTCGCAATGGCAATTCCCAATTCAATCAAGAAGTTCGACATTCTCTCACATCCTTTCGGCATCTAAGTGATTGACTGAAATCATTATACCGCATGAGGCCGTATATAGCTTACTAAAAAACGTGCAAACGTTCCAAAATAGATTCAAGGATCACATAGCCAAAAAGGGCTGTTACACAATGAATAATTCATTGTGTAACAGCCCTTTTCCCGTTCACCATCCCTAACCTAACGGGGCAAAAATCTTGCAAGTTTGGACGTCGTGACCCGGATGAATGTGAATATTGCGAGTATCAGTCCCCTTACGGGGCGAAAGTCTTGCAAGGTATCTAAACGCATAATTCTATTGGAGGAATCAATGTGTATCAGTCCCCTTACGGGGCGAAAGTCTTGCAAGTGCGGGAAACTATATCTTTAAAGTTCCTCGCAATGTAAAGTATCAGTCCCCTTACGGGGCGAAAGTCTTGCAAGGATTATATCTCTGATGGAACAAACAATGAAGTTCTCAGTCAGTATCAGTCCCCTTACGGGGCGAAAGTCTTGCAAGTTAAAAAAATTAAACGTCCTATTAGGAGGAAAAAGTAGGTATCAGTCCCCTTACGGGGCGAAAGTCTTGCAAGTTGTTATAATTTAAGCCATAAAGGAGAGATTATGATGAAAGTATCAGTCCCCTTACGGGGCGAAAGTCTTGCAAGACTAGCCTTGAAAAGCCGCATAGGCACTGGGGCGCCAGCACACTTTGCGGGGCAGAGGCCAATTCTGCCTTGTTTCCATTGAAAATCTTCTCATAATTCCTGTATTCCCGCATCATAAAGCCAACGGGGCGCATTTTCTTTTTTCTGCTGTTTCCATTTTTATTATAACACAGCTTGAAAGCCCTGAAAAGCAAAAAAGCCGATGAGCAGTTGCCTGCCACATCGACTTCTCCCTTCCTGCTTCGACTAACTTCCATCTCCGCAGGAGATTATTTCAACAAACGTTTGGCAACAAACTTGGCGGTTTCAACGATGATAACGATATAGAATTTCATGAGCTTCACCTCTTTTCCTGATTTCTGCAATCATTATACAGCGGCAAAGCTCTTTTTTCTTCTTTAAAAGCATACAAATGATCGAGTCATTTGTGCAGCAACGTCACGACATCGCCGCAAACCCTTATTCAACATACGATAATCAACTATTAAAACGTTGGCGCAAGGTCAAAAGCTGGGCATCATCATTTTCGGCCAAGGTAAGGTCGTTTTCATATCGTCAGTCTGTTACAAGTTTATTCTCCATCGTTCTCAGGCGGGCGCCCCACGTGGGCGCCCCTACAGTGTGGACACGGAAACGCATTTTTCACGAGCCGCGGCGCAGCGGCATCCGGGGCTGATTGTCCTGTGTTTACTTTTTCCCCATCTTCTTACGAATTTCCTGGGGCTTGAAATCGGGTGCATAGCCATTGAGAGCGGCCATGCGGATCAGTTCTTCGCCTTTTTCTGTATCTTTGGGGACACCAACGCCTTCTTTGTACATCTGCCCCAACCAATATTGGGCCACAGCGGCTTCAACGTTGATTTCGTCCCTCTTCAGGGATTGTTCAAAGTATTGGTATGCCTTGGTGTAATTCCGTACTACACCGCGTCCCAGGAGATACAGCATCCCCATCATGGCCTGGGCTTCCGGCAAACCTTGGTCGGCGGCTTTGGTGTACCAAAAGGCAGCTTTTTCATCTTTTTTGTAACTGTAAAAATAGGCATCGCCTAAATAGTTCTGAGCGTCCCGGTCGCCCTGGGTGGCTGCATTTTCTATCAGCATCCAGCCCACTTTATCAGCATCCCGGACGTGACCGCCGTCAGAGAGGAGTTCTAAGCCCCATGTATACAAGTTGATGGCCTGATTCTTTTTGGTCTGTTCGCTTCTGTCCATACTTATCCCTCCTCAGATACAAATAAAATCCGAATCGTAGACCGCCGGTCGCTGGCCGCAAAATCGTTTTTCACAATCAAGAATCAGGTATCTCTGACAGTTCCCAAGCGGGCGCCCCACGTGGGCGCCCCTACGCAGTCCCGATTGGGGCATTTATAACGGTGGGATGCCTCCTCAACATCATGCCTCACAGGCAACAACAGGTATCCCTGCGGTTACGTCGCCTGTTCTTTTTGGCGATGCAAGATGTCATATTTTGCTGGAAGGGTGCCGAAATCTTTCAATCTCCCGGCGAGCTGGTCTTTAAGGTCGCAGCACCAGAGATAGCGGTCGAGCATTTCTTTTTCGGCAAACAATACGCTGTCTTCGAACTGGTGGCGTGTGAAGGTATCCATGCCGTCCATATCCAAGATGCACAAGTTCAGTCGGGCTATCATTTCACTGCAGGCCATCCTGTCAGCCATGACGTCCTGATACTGCTGATTCAATTCCTTGCGCATACGATAAAAATCCGTTAGCGAATGGACGTGGGAAAGTTTGTCTTTTTCCAGGACGGCCTCGGCTTTTTCAGCGATGCCGGGGCGGCTGAAATCAAAGAAAGGATAGTCCTTTAAGATATCGTCATGAACGTACTGTCCCAGTTGTTCATTGAAATTCAGAAAAAAGATGGCCTGGCAGCGTTCACATTGAACAGCGCGTTTCACATTCGGCAGACGGTGGAGCAGCAGATTCCCTTGTTCATCCCGGTGATTGCAGACAGGCTCCCAGGCGTAACGGCGCCGGCTTTCCTGCAAAGTAGTACCGGCTTTTTGGAAACATTCGTTAATGAGGATGAGAGCTTCGTTCTCATTGAGACTCGGGATATCATCGAGGAGATTGACCGTATGCTCACAGTAATTCGATGCACCCTGTATAGATAACGCCATCGTCTCGCTCTGGAATGCCTTAAAGCGCATCAGTTCAATCAGGGGAAAGAGGATACTGCGAATTCTCCTGGATGAAAAGTCATCATAATAAGGCAGGTTGAGGGTAATGTAATCTAAATTCTCCATAATCGCCATATATCGATTCGCTTCTCGCTGACTCAGTCCGGCCTGGAGTTTGAGGCTATTACGGAAAAAAGTGACATCCTTCGGCGTAAACAGCCGCATCTTGTTCAATATCTGCCATTCTCTCTCGATGTGGGCTGTGAAATCCTTCGTGAAAAGGTCAGGCACATTATCATATTTAAAAAATTTATGACAGCTGTATTCCTTCGTATCCGGATCAAATATCAGCGAAAAAGCATGATGGCATTTTTTGCAACTATAGATACCATCACTTTCATCTTTTTCAGAATCGTCCAACATCGCCAGATAAGGGGATTCTTCAACCAACAAGTTGCCGTCGCTATCGCGATGATCACACTGTTCAACTTCTTCAGTCGAACTCAATCGACATTCATCCGGAGAAAGACCGAGTTTTTTATAACAGTCATAAAGGAACCGGATATCTCGTTGTGCTTGTTCATTGTCAATTTGTTTCATCCTTATCGCCTCCTTGGACATCTTATTATACAGGGACAGGTGGACAGAATCTGTCATGACCAAAAAGTTAATCGATTTCTAAATGCAAAGTTTTGACCAGCCCGCTGCGATTGCGCTTTACCGGCTCATCCGTCAAGGCTTCCAGGATGGTTCCATAATCTTTCTTTGCGATATCTTCACAGAAGGCGATTTTCAGATACATCGTAGCCCGCGAAGAACCGACATAGATAAGGCGCTGCATGAGGTCGTCCGGGAGTTCCGACAGATTGACGTCGATGAGGAGGACCGCCGTGGCTTCGAGGCCCTTGAATTTCCGTACCGACGTGAAGAGGATTTTGCCGTCTTCCGGTTCCGTCGTGACGGGAATCCCGTTGAGGGTCCGGCAGCCTTTGAGTCCGCTATGGCCGACGGAGTGGGCCGTGAGGATGACCATGTCTTTCAGGGCAACGCCTTGCTGGCACATGTCCTTGACGAAGCGGTCTGCCTGTTTCTGCAGTTCTTTTTCGTTCCCATAAAAGACGGCTTTCGGTGTCATGCCCTGGATGGTGTTGACATAACTGTCTTTCATGTGCATCAACTTGCCGATGGACGTGGCGATTTCAGCGGTATTGCGGCAATTCTTATAGAGGACCAGGCGACATTCGGCATTCTTATCGATCCAGCCCGTCGTCTTGCGGCTCATGATGTACTGATTGCGGTCGTAAAAGATGTAGAAACAGCCGTCCTGTAATTCTGCCAGGAAGCTCAGGTGTTCCAGGATAGAGTCGCTCAGGTCCTGGCCTTCGTCGACGACGATGTTGGGATACGCCCAGTCATCATCGTTGAATTCGCTTTCAAAGTACTGTTCAAAGACGGCGACGACTTTATTGAGGGGCAAGGTATCGTCCTGGAGGATTTCTTCGGCCAAAGTGCGTACATTATGGAAGGTAATCTGCGGGTCGTGATAATGGCGGCGCAGGTACTGCAGGAGGAATTCGTTGAAACACAGGTAGAGGACCTTTTTTCCCTGACTGGCCAGCATCCGCGCTTTTTCTACGGCCAGCATAGTCTTTCCCGTGCCGGCCGGGCCGTAAATGGCCGCCGTCCGCTGTTCCTGCAAGAACCGGAGTATAGAGAATTGCTGGTTCGTCAGCTGGACGTAGGACGTCTTCGTTTCCCGGCTGCTGCTGGAAATCGTTTCGGCAATGCGGAAAGACGGCATGAGTGTCTGGATGAGGGCTTTGAATTCCGGCGGCTTCAACGGTGTAAAGGACCGGCCCAGGTGGTCTTTCCAATAGGCATAAACCTTGTCCAGGGCTTCTTCCGGATGTGCTAAACTCAGCTGGTCCAGGATGATTTCCGGAACGGCTTCGGCTGGCAGACGCAGTTTCGAATCCATGGCGACCGACGTGAACCAGGCCGCCCGGCCAATCATGGGACAGTCATAAGGGAAATGCTGGCGCAGGATCCGCTGGATACGGTACTGTGTTTCCGCAGCCTGCCCTAAGGGATTGATGCGCTTTTCGCTGTTATTCCTGCGGTTGATCTGAATCCAGCTCCCGTCTTGATAACCGATGCCGCCGGATTTGACCTCGATGGACAAGATGCCCTTGGTCGGGTGGAAAACGATAAAGTCGCCTTCCCCTTCGCTCCGGTACTGGCCCGATTCGCCGAGCCAGCGGAAGGAATGGAAGACGACATATCCGTCACTTAATTGTTGTAAGGCCTGATAGACCTGGATTTCGCCATCGCTGCCATGAAAATCGTCATCGATGGTCGGATAAAAACGTGCCATGCAGTATCTTTCCTTTCTCTTTATCTTCTGTCATCGTGTTCTTCTTATTATACCAGGGATACTTCAGGGACGGAAGGGTGCCGAATTCTTTCAGCCGGGCTTTGAGCTGCTTTTGAAGTTCGTGTTGCCAGAGGTAGCGGTCAATCATTTCTTTTTGGGCATACAATACGCTGTCTTCGACTTGATGGCGCGTGAAGGTATTCAGGCCATCGATTTCTAAGAGGCATGTATTCAGGCGTCCCACCAGTTCCCAACAGGCCATCTTATCTTCCGTGACGGCCTGGTACTGTTCTTTCAACTCTTCGCGCATGCGGTAATAGTCCGTCAGCGAATGGACGTTGGAAAGTCTGTCTTTTTCCAGGACGGCTTCTGCTTTTTCGGCGACGCCAGTCCGTTCGAAGTCGTAGAAGTGGCAGTCGTCCAAGAGGTAGCCATGGATGTATTTTCCCAGTTGTTCGTTGAAATTCAGGGCAAAGACGGCATGGCAGCGTTCACATTCAACGGTCTGTACCATATTCGGCAGATTATGGATCAGCAGGTTCCCCCGTTCATCGCGGTGATGGCAGACGGGCTCCCAGGCGTAACGGCGCCGGCTTTCCTGCAAGGTCGTGCCAGCCTTTTTGAAGCAGTCGTCGATAAGCGTGAGCGCTTCGTCCATATTGAGGCCCGGGATGTCGTCGAGGAGATTGACCGTACGGTCATAATAATCGAGGTTGCTAAAGATGGGCACAGAAAAGTTCAGTACCCAAAAGGTCCTGAATGTCATCTGCTTGTACAGGGGAAAGAGAATGCTGCGGATGTGTTTGGCTGAAAAGTCATCGTAATAGGGCAGGTCCAGGGTGATGTAATCCAATTTCTCTAAGATAGCCGTTTGTCGACGGATTTCACGCTGGAGCAGTTCGGCCTGGATTTTAAGGTTGTTGTGGAAAAAGGTGACATCTTTGGGCGTGAACTGCTGCATCTTGTCCAAAATATGATTGGATTTTTCGAGGTGTGCTATGAAATCCGGCTTGAGAAGGTCATCCAGGCTGTTATATCTCAAGACTTCATTGTAGCTGTATTCGTGCGTATCCGGGTCAATTTTCAGCGAAAAAACAGTATGGCATTTTTTGCAGATATACGTATCATGACAATTCTTGGCGCTATCTATCATCGTCAGGGAGCTGGCATCCTCAAAGAGCAGATGACCGTCACTGTCGCGGTGTTCGCAGCAGTCGCGTTCTTTAAGGACGGCCCGACATTCGTCCACGTCAAGGTCAAATTTCTTATAGCAGTTATAGATGAACTGGATATCTTGCTGTGCTTGTACTACGTCAATCTGTTTCATTCCTATCGCCTCCTTGGACATATTATTATACATCAATAAGAGGACAGAATGTGTCTTAGCATAAAAAAAACTTGTCGCCGCGCGACAAGTTTTTTTTAGTGGTTAGTGGTTAGTGGCTAATAGCTAGCAACGGGTAAAAATTTTAAGCCAGCTTCTACAAACTACAAACTCCGTACTACAAGCTATGTAAAAAAAGCAACCTCTCAGTCAGCTTCGCTGACAGCTCTCCTATGAGGAGAGCCAGGCCGTCGTGAATCCTGTGTACAGCCTTTTAGCATAACGAATGACTCGTGGTTTGAAAAAGCCTGCCATCATCCAGAATAGGTTATGCCCAAATCTCACAGCGGGCCGCCCAAGGGCTCCCTTTATAGGGGAGCTGGCCGCCAAAGGCGGTCTGAGAGGTTAAAGGCCGGCCCCTACGCATAAGGCCGCTGGCCGTGTATCTTTTTGTAATTTGTAGCCGCGTTCGTCTCTATCGCCTGTATGCGATACCGTAGATGACGCCTAACAGGCGCCCCGCCGTGACTCCTGGATACAGCCGGAATTTATGTCCACTGGTATACGGTCGTAATACCACCATGAGTCCGATGCGGCCGGCGGCCGGCGAACTGCGGCCTGCGGGCGGCCCATAGGCGGCCTTACGCGATTTTATATTTCTTTTCCAGGCGGTCCAGGAGTTCCATGTAGCCTTTTACGAATTCCGGGCCTTCTTCTTGTTCCATGTCTTTTACGGTCTGGTCGATTTTAGCTTTGATATCATCGGACAGGCCGCGGTCGGCTAAGGGGTAGACGACATTGTTTTCTTTTTCTACGTGCTGCTGCAGGCGGTTGGCATAGGCCATGGCTTCGGTCAGGACCTGGAGTTTATATTCCGTCTTCGGTTCCTGGGCGTAGAGTTTGAGGGCTTCGTCGAGGGCCCGGACATGGGCACGGATGAGGTCGTGTTCGACGAGCATGCCGTGCTTGATGATGATAGAGGCGACTTCTTCCAGGTGGTCGACCATTTCAGGGAAGAGGACGAGTTCTTCCCGGCGGTGATGGTGGCCATCGGCATAACGGCGGATGAAATCGAGGATTTCGGCAAATTCCTGCTGGTCGATTTCAGCCCCTTCCAGAATAGCGCAACATGATTCTTTGATGACTTTCAGCATCCGTGAAATATTGGCATGTTGTTTAACCATGACTTCCGTGCAATACATAAGGCTCCCTCTCTTTCGTTTAGGCAGATTTCTTGACGATTTCATACTGGCCTTCGGCCGGACTGGTGAAGGCGTAATCCGTAGCCGACAACAGACCGTCGACCAAGGCCTGGCGCAGGGCGTAGTAGCGGTCGCCGTGGCCCTGCCAGAATTCGCTGTGCAGGTCCATGGTCCGGTCCCAGGTGATGCGGCTGTCATCGCTTTCGCGGACGCGGTTGACCTGGTCGCAGGGCATCCCGTCCAGGAGCAGGTCGTCCAGGCGGTGGAAGGCTTCCGGGGCCGTAGCGGCATTGAGATGCTGGCTGGCACCGAAGTCATAAGCGGCCTGTTTCAGTGCCGTCAGGCGGGCTTCCTGGTCGCCGGCGACATCGAGTACTAAGGCGGCATAACGGCCTTCGGCATCGTGGATACGCGACTGGAGCCAGCCGTGGATATTCGATTCGTCGATGACTTCATCGAGTTTGCGGCGGTCTTTGCTGCCGTATTTGTCGGCCAAATCGCTGTCGGACCAGCCCTGGCTGGAGGCGTAGCGGATGAGCTCGTCGATCAGGCTTTCCTGGAACTGGATTTTATTGTATAACCAAAAATGGATGGGTCCTAAAAATGCGCTCATGATATGTCCTCCTCTTACTGTTTGTTCGCTTCAATGGCAACGTTGACGGCTTTGGTGACGATTTCCGGGTCCAGGCCGTGGACAAAGCAGGCATTGGCCAGGCTTTCCTGCTGCGACGACGGGCAGCCCAGGCAGTGCATCCCCTGAGAAATGAGGGTATCGACGACTTCCGGATGAAGGCGGATGATATCGCCCATGATCATATCAGACGTAACTTTTTCATTCATTGCGAATTTATTCAAAACAGATTTCAACATAGTACCTACCTCCTAATTAAGTGGATGAATTATATCTTATCTCTAAGTGAGGTTCTCTCAACTTCTGAACGTAGTATACCATGGATGAACAGGACAATCGGTTGTTATTACAACGGTTTAGAAATTTTGGGGTTAGGGACTAGCAGTTAGGGGTTAGGGGCAGGGGCTAGGGGTTAGGGGCTAGCTGCTGACGGCTAGGCACTAAAAAAGGGACTGTCACAAGAAGGTCTTTGCCATCATGTACAGTCCCATTTTTTGATAGTTTGTAGTGCAGCGTTTACAACGAAAGCCTCTAAATTTAAAGCCATTCGCTAACAGCTAACAGCTAACTGCTAACTGCTAACAGCTAACTGCTCTTATTCTTCCTCTTCCGGAAGTTCTGCGTTGTGGTATACGTCCTGGACGTCGTCGAGTTCGTCGAGGGCGTCTACGAAGCGTTCCATTTTTTCAGCGTCTTCTCCCGTGAGTTTAATCGTGTTTTCCGGAACCATAGTGATCGATGCGTGTTCCGTTTCGATGTTGTTGTCAGCCAGGGCTTTTTCGACAGCATCGAAGGCTTCCGGCGTCGTGATGATTTCGTAGTCTTCGTCGGAAACTTTTACGTCATCAGCACCGGCATCGAGGGCGACTTCCATGATCTGGTCTTCATCGGCCTGATCGCGGTTGACGACGAAGATGCCCGTGTTGTGGAACATCCAGCTGACACAGCCCGTAGCGCCGAGGTTGCCGCCGGATTTGGAGAATTCGTGGCGGACAGCAGCGGCTGCGCGGTTGCGGTTATCCGTGAGGACGTTGACTGTAACGGCAACGCCTGCCGGGCCGTAGCCTTCGTATACGATTTCTTCGTAGTTCTGGCCTTCTGTAGCGCCAGCGCCTTTCTGGATAGCCCGTTTGATGTTATCTTTCGGGATATTGTTTTCCTTTGCTTTCTGAAGGGCCAGCTTCAGACGCATGTTGCCGACCGGGTCCGGACCGCCCATGCGGACAGCAATCGTGATTTCACGGCCGATCTTGGTCGTGATCTTACCGCGGATTGCGTCGTTTTTCCCTTTTTTACGTTTAATATTCGCCCATTTAGAATGTCCAGACATTCAAATGCCTCCCTTTATTTCCACCAATCTTCGCCGGCCAGGCGATCTAAGATGATAGCTGCTGCCGAACGGACAGATAAGTGATTATATTCCCCGGCCCCGTAAATCGGTTCCAGGATGAAATCAAATTTTTCCATCGTTTCTTTCGTCATCCCGTAGCCCGTGCCAAAGAGCAGGAGGATCGGCGTATCGTCTTCTTCCCGCTTCTGCCGCAACTCCTTATAGGAAATGGTGTTGGCATAGGTCCGCGCGTCCGTCGTGACGACGTAAGGGCGCTTCCCTTCTGCGGCGGTGACGGCTTCGACAGCCGCTTCGATGGACGGGCGGATGTCTACGATATCGAAAGCCTGGGTGCGGTAGCCGTTATAGTTGCGGCCCACCGGGCTTTCCCAGAAATCCATGATTTTATGCACCATATCGAGCTGCCCCGGAATATGGTGGATGATGAAATATTTCTTGACGCCATAGGTCTTGGCCGACCGCGAAATGTCGTGCAGATCGTAGTTGGTAATGGCCGTCGCAATGACGTTGAAGTTCTTATCATATATGGGATAATGAACCAATCCGACATACAAAGGGGATTTCATCATTTCTTCGCCCCTTTCAGTTTAGCCAGTATCTTTTGGTCAGCTGGCGACAAATCGCAATGCTGCAAACGGTCAGGCCGTAATTCCAAGGTCCGCGCCAGCGACGCTTCCCGGCGCCAGGCATCGATCTTGGCGTGGTCGCCGTTCCGCAGGACCTTCGGTACGGCCATGCCGCGAAAGACGGCAGGCTTGGTATACTGCGGATATTCCAGGAGCGACGAATAGAAAGAATC
>OGIT01000169.1_pt1 | contig 45764 bp, 45 predicted proteins | sample 1571881 | NCBI WGS metagenome assembly OGIT01 (sample SAMEA2582101, study PRJEB24529) | metagenome | biome: Human gut stool | place: China | collected 2011 | reverse complement strand
TTATTGCTAATGATATCTTTGAGACAAAGAATGGTGCTTATATAAGCAAAGTTGAGGCTAAGCTTACTGAAAGAAGAATCACAACTTTTGATGCTGAATAATCGTCACAATAGAAATGACACCAGGCTTACGCCTAGTGTCATTTTTATATCTTTACTTATATTTTGATTTTATATTATAACAAGTCCAATACTTTATCTATCTCATTCATACATTGATTAATAAAATTCTCATAATATTTTTTATCAAACAGATTAAATAAATTATCTTCTTCTCTTTGAAAATTAGGAGTAGAGTCATCATTTGGTATGCGATACCATGATATCCACCATCCATCTTGATTTATTTTAATATTAGGAATCTGTAATTTTATTTCTTCATATATTTCATCTGATAATTTATCAAATTGTTTATTATTCTTTCTGTCAAATAAACAAAATCCACAAAATAAAATGTCTTCTATTTCAATTCGAAACCATAACTCTAAATCATTTTTAAGTTTTATTTTATTGCATACATAATTTAACCCTGGATATGAAGATTCCTTTTTATTATAGTAATGTTTTATCTTATCTTGATACTCATAATAATTAACATCAGTAATTTTTTCAATAGGGTGATTATAACATTTTTCTTTCATGATATTTTCAATATCAATAAAGATCTTCTCCATAATCTTCTTTTTGGCATCATTAATTAATTTTCCAATTTCACATGCTGCTTTCATATTTCCTCTACTAGACATTATTTCATCTATCATTTCCATTTTCTCATCCCCTTCAATTGAATTAGTTAGATTTTTAATTACATTCATAAATTGCATAATAACTTCACGTATAGATGCAATTTTTAAAGTATCTATATCTGAAATACATTCCTCAAGCCACATAATAATATCATCTTTAAATGAAATAGTTCTTACTTCTTCATATCCAATAATCACGTTTTTACTATTTATATTTTCATTAATTGGTGTCAATCCTTCCACACTACTTTTTGAAGGAATATGTCCATCTAAAGTAAGATATATGACTTGAATTTCTTTTTTAGATTTTTCTGATGCATATGTATAATAATCAAAACATTGTTTATCTTGATCATCTGCATATATTTTAACTTCTATTGGGATAAAATATTTTTCAAATTTTATTACAATATCAATTCTTCTATTATTGTCAATAAGATATTCATTATAAACAAGTACATTCCTATATTCATCATCCTCAATATTTATCTTAAGTATATTTTTCACAAAAAGTTTTAAATACTTTTCCTTCTGATAATGACTTCCTTTTGGATCTAATAACTCTTTCAAAATTCTGCATATTTTTACTTCATCATGCTCTATTCTTGCAATAGAAAAAACATTAAAATATTGTCCTGTTTTTCTATAAATTTCTTCATACTTATTTCTGATTTTAGCTATATTATTTAATAGCAACTTTATCTCCACTAAATCCCCTCCCTCTAGTTTATAATAACATTTTAATACAAATTTACATCTATTGAACATTTTATTTATCATGACTAAAATGCTTATATAATTCTTTAAGTAAAAATAATGGACATAAGTCTATTACTTACATCCATATAACCCTATAATTTATTTTATAACACTATTAGCTCCCTTAATCATAAGTTCCAATTCCCTATCTGGCTGCCATTCAATTATTATTTTTCTAGCAGCCTGAAACATTTTTACCGAAGTGTTCTTGTAAGAATTAACATCCATAACTCTTTTAAAATCACGCCATATACTACTGAATGCTTTTTTATTTAATTCCCTGTAAGCTGGTGTATTCTTTCCACCAAGTATTGCAACAACCTTCTTGACAGCTAATGTTCTAAGTTCTTCCTGCTGACTGTAATCAATAGTCATATTATTTTCCAACTTTTCAACTCTATCTGTAATTTCAAGTGTACGTTTATCTATGCAAAATATAGCTTTAAGTTCTGGTGATATCTCCTGATCACTAATTGAATAAGTTCCTTTTCTTCTTATCTGTGGAAGAACATCTACTGCAAGCCATTTTTGAAATTCTTGAGCTGCTTCATTATTTGCTTTCATTCCAAGTAAATAAAATAATGATTCAGGAATATAATCATCTTTCCCAACAAGTTGGGAAAAGTGTAATTCATTTAAATAAGTATTTACAGTTTCCCATCTTACATAGACTTTACCACTTTTTATTTGTACCCACCCTAATCCTCTTGCAGCATCTTCAGCATTAATTGATATGCTACCATCATCATTAAGTATTGCCCTAACTTCTCCAAATTGATCTGAAGAAAATATACTTATACTATTTGCATTCTCCATATAACCCCACCCCTCTCAATTATTCAAAACATCATTTATTCAAGGATTTTCTACACACCCTGCATACATATAAATTTTTATATTCACTAATATCTTGTTCACCACCACAAAATATGCATCCATTTCTATATTTTTTAACAATCACATGACTTCCTGCATCAATAATTGTCACAAAATCTTTATCATTAATTTCATGTCTTTTTCTTATTTCCTTTGGTATAACTATTCTTCCTAAATCATCTAACTTTCTTATAATTCCTGGTCCAAACATATTAACATCTCCTTTTATATCTCATGTACTTACTTGTACATTTATTTAATTTATTTATTTCAATCTATAATTATTAAGTACTGTTTTTTCTACTTCAACAATATAGTCCTTACACATTTCATAAATTCTAGACCCTACCCCTTCATCAAAATCAAGAAGCTTATCTACTGAAAATTCACTGCTCACTATTACAGGCATAAAATTCAAATACCTATAATTGATTATTTCAAATATTATGTTAATGTCACTTTCATTTACTTTTCCTTTGAAGAGGTCATCAATAAGAAGAATCTCACAAGTCTGATATTTTGAAATACTTCTTCTATAATATTCTTCATCAATCATGTTCTGTTTAATCTTTGTAATAACATCTCTGTAAGGCATATACATAACATCAACTTTTCTTTTTAAAAAGTTTATGGCGAGTGCTATAGTAAGATGACTTTTGCCACTACCAACCTGTCCACATAACATAATGCTGTTTCTTCTTTTATCTCTAATCTCATCAAACTCATTAAAATAAACTGTTGCAGTATCTTTCATATTTTCTGATGAATCATTCCACACTTCAAAATTTGCAAATTTATAGTTAATCATTTCAGGATTAATACCACATGATCTCCAATGATCTTTAATCCTCTCCTTCTTCTGACAATCACATTGAAGTGCAAGAGGCTGTGCATGATTCTGTCTTTTAAGAATCCATCCACTATCTCTACATCTATTGCATTTATATGAGGGCTGCTCCAAGATTTTTTCTTTCTTCTTCCGTAAGCTCTCTGCATTTCTTTGGTTTGATTCCTTTAAATTGTTTTGAATCTGCTCTACTACCCTTTCCATTTGACTTTGCCCCATTGTTTATTCCTCCCACATCATCTTCTGGATACCCTTCTTTTCTCCAGTTTCTAAGTATTCCATTGATATATCTCATATTACCCTTAGTCTTCCCTGTCTCTATAGCCTCATCAATTGCTTTTCTCACATTTTCCTCACCATGAGTAGATATGGCAAGCCTTAAACTTCCAATGTCTAGACCTCCCATTATTCCAGTAACCTGTTCATAATGATGCAGTAACTTTATAGCAGCTGTACTCAAAATTGAATTGCATTCTTTTTCAGACTTAACTGTCCCAGTATCTTGAGACGCATTTTTTTCATCAATTCCTTCGCTATTTTCAATCTCTGTCTTATTCTTCTTCTTAGTCTTATTCTCTTTCTTATTCTGTTCCATTACGGTAATGTTACTTTGAATATCTGTAATGTTTTGCTTTTCTGTTTTAATAGTTTCAGTATTATTATAAGTAACCTTATTGTTCTCATCATTTAAAGTTTCCGTAGTGGCATATAAATTTACACTTATATTAGCACTTGATTCATCTTCTATATTTTCATTATTACATTTTAGATTGTCCTTCTCTTTTTTATTATTATCAGCAATACTCAGTTCTTCATCATTAATGTTTTCCTCAAGCTGCCTTTTCTTAGCTCTATGTTTTGCAACCCTCTCACAATTCTGCTTTTTTAACTTTTCCAATCCTTCAATATTCTGATGCTTGGCCCAATTCTTTACCATGAATATTTTATCTTCATTAAATTCAATCATTTCTAATTTTCTAAGGATTTTAAAACATAACTTAATTTCATCAAGTGTTCTGTCAAATTCTATAGCAAGAGTTTTCATTGTATATGGTATATTATCATTGATAAAAAGACTTCCATCTTTATTGCTTCTTCCAGCAAGAAGCAATGTCCTCATCCACACATAATTAATTAAATCTTTTTCTTCCATTGAATTTATTATCTTTAGCTTAGGATCATTAAACATCTCAATAGAAACTCTAACCCATTTAACATCTGCCATAATTATTACTCTCCCATTTATAAAATTTACTAAACTCTGCTAACCCTTTGAAAGATGGATTAACCTTGATAACGAAGCATACTTGTACATACAATTCCAATACTATAAAATTCATGATACCAATACCTCATTTATTTTCTCAATTCTGCATGAACTATTGTTTTGTTTTCTAACCATTTATGGAATAAAGATTTATTTACCATAACTTTTTTACCTATTTTAAAAAATGGAAAATCCGAGTTTTCTTTTGATATTTCTTCCTGTAACGTATTTAATCCAATTCCCGATATTATAGAGCATTCCTTAAGCGTATATGTCAATTTTTCATTATCATTAGACCTCTTCTTTAGTTCATATAATATACCCTTTAATATTTCCTCCATAGATAATCCCCCCTCACACTATAAAGCAAATTTATTTTGTTAAATAGACACCTTAACATTTAGTTACTTATTGCGTAACACTTTTATTAAAAAAAATCTCCCCTGGATTATTTATATCTAACACAATTCTCATTTTTTCTATTTCATCTGATCCAAAAATACCTTTATTAAACTTAGTATTAAATGATTTATTAGAAAGTCCTAGGATTTTAGCAAATTCTTCAAAGCTATATCCTTTTTCTTCTATCAATATTTTTAACTCGTTAACCATTATCATCTCAGCACCCCTTTGTTACTTCGTAAGTATAATATTACTTTATATGTATATTTTTGTCAATGCGTATCAAGTAACTTTTCACCCTTTTATGGAATATTCATTGCGTAAATAGACACAAATGATATAATAAAAATGTATATATTTAGATGTTAATACTATTACTGTACAAATAATATAAATAAATATCTTAACAATATTGCATATAAGCAATATAAATAAATATCTTAACACTATCTTATATAAACAATTTAAATAAACATGTAATATATAAAATTCAAATTATATATTATAAATCAAAGTTTCTACTTATTTTTTTATATATTCAATATGACTTATACGCATTCGTATTTTAATATATTTTTGGTATAAAATATTTATCATCTATTAAAAGGAGATATTATCTTATGGGGTTAAAAGAAAATTTAAAAAGAAGAAGATTAGAGTTGAATCTTACACTAGAAGAGGTCTCAAAAAGATTATCAATAAGTAAACCAACTCTACAAAGATATGAAAGTGGAGTAATATCAAATATACCTTCAGATAAAATTGAAAAGCTTGCTGAAATATTAGATACTACTCCTTCAGTTCTTATGGGTTGGAATATTGAAAACGATAATGATAAACCTCTTAATATGATTTTAACTGATGAAGAAAAGCTTTTGTTGTATAAATTTAATACATTGGATGATATGGGTAAACATACAGTTCAATCAATTCTTACATTAGAATACAACAGGTGTAAATAATTTTATTTTATTTACACCTGTTGTATTTAATACATACACTTATCATGTATGACTATAACTTTATTAGATTTGTACATAATTAAGTTAACTAAATTCTAACTAATATTTTTGAAAAATAACTGAATATTTCTCTATAATTATTTCATCATTAACATTAAACTACAAATTAAATAAACACTATATTTCGTTCAAAATTGTATCAACAGCATCTACAAATGCATTCCCTTTACTTATTTCCGCTTCTTTATCTTCGACATGTTCTAATATAATGTTAAATTCATTATTTATATTTTTAAGTAAAGTATCTGAAAATCCTGTTTTAATTGGTTCCAGTTCTTCTTTGAATTTTTTTAATTCTAAAATAAATTTATAAGTTATATCTTCAAATAGTTTACTTACACTATCTGCAAGTAAAAGTTTTAAACTAGATCTTTCAGATGAACTCTTAATTTCTCCAGAAAATTTAGAACTAATATTTTCTATAAAATCACTAACATCAATTTTTATAATAGGCATCTCAATATTATTCAATGTCTTTTCTGCAACAAGTTTAAAATATGTTGGATCATAGTTTTCATCTGAAGTATCAAAGTTTTCAATTATGATATTAAGTAATTTTCCTTTTAATCCTCTTATATCAATTGCTTTATAAAAAGTTTTCTCAATTGAATTCGCTGAATCATTTCCGAAATTTCTTAAATTTTCTAAAGCATCAGATACATCTAAATATTGATAGTGTTCATCATAAGTATAGTATTCAGTTGTGCTTGACCCCCAACTAAAAGGATTGTACCACTTTGAAGTTGAAACTTTATATGAACCAGCTTTAATTACTGTACCAGTTTTTTCTGAAATATTTGAATATTCTTTACTTACAGTCCTTAAATCATTTAGAGCTTCACCTTTACTTTGCTCTAGCTTAACATTTAGTTCTCCAAATACACATTCTAAATCAGCACTTATCTTATTAATCTGAGCTCCTATATATTTTTTTTGTTTTAATAATTCTTCTTTATCATTATTTGATAATAAGTCTATACGTTTTTTTAAAGTATCTTTAATAATTTTTAATTCCTCTTTTACTTGATTTAATGTATCAGGTATAAATGAATCTGCTTTTTTAATCAAAGTATCTTCTTTATTTTCTATTACTTCATTATATATTTGCTTAACTTTATCTATATTCCCTATTCTTCTTAATATGTCTGCATTTAAATCTCCATTTTCATTTAAATTATTATAAACAAGTTCTTCTTCCTCTTTAAACTTATCATTCATCTTTTTTGACATATTATGGGTCATTGAAGATATAAATACAGGCTCTTTACATTCTTCTATTATTTTTATTAATTCAGGTTTTGAATTTCTCATTATTAAATCATTAATTAATTTTTGAAAAGTTTTACTTGCGTGTCTTTTCAATTTTACTTTTGTTTCAATATCAGCTGCTTCTAAAGAATCCGAATCATAAATAGTATCCTGTAATCCATCATCATACCTGCTACAAATGAATACTAATTTTTTTACGCCCTGTTGTGGTAACTGACTTGTCAACAATTCCACATCAGTTTTATCTAAAAATTGACTTGCCCTACTTAAAAAGAATACTACATCACACATTTCTATAAATTGTTTAGTCTTATCAGTTCTTGAAGCAATAGGATCATTCAATCCCGGTGTATCTACTATTGAAATTTCCTTTAAGTCCTCTTTATTTACTCCTATTTTTACAGATTTAACAAGAGGAGTAATTTTTCCATTTTCACCAACAAAATTATTAAGTTCACTCATTAAATCATCATAAGAAGTAAATTCTATTGTTTCAAATCCTTTTTCTATATATGAGTAAACATCTATATTATTGTCCTTAACCATAGTCATTATTTCTCTAGCTACAAGATATTCATTCAACGATGAATCTACTTTAGATTTTTCTTCTAATACCACCCACTCTTCATTATTATAATATTCAATTTCTATAAAATTTTTATCTGAATATTCAATTTTGGTAAGTGTTGCAGTTTTAGGTGTTGCTGCTGTCGGTAAAACATTTTTACCTTCAAATATCAATGTATTTAAAAATGATGATTTTCCTGCTTTAACTTGTCCTATAACCCCTATGTTAAGTTTCCTGTCCTCTCTAAAAAAATCCTCTGTCTTTATCTTAAAGTTTTCTTTTATTTTACTTATTGATAATATGTCTATCTCTTTAGAATAAATCTCAATTTTTGAATTTATACTGTCTAATTTTTCAATTAACGAATTAAATTCCTGCTCATTTTCTTGTGTTTTTTTAAAGATACTCATTATTACTCACCCATTCTTATTAAATATTATCTTTTAATTCCTTCAAATAGTTGATTATTTTATCAACATAATTAACTATTTCTTTCATTCTCTTACCTAAATCTAAATCTAATTTCTCTCCAAGTAATTCTATCATAGCTATATCTGCAAATAACTGATTAGTTAATTCATCTAATTCATTTAACTCATTAACTACTTCCCAATACACATCATCATCTGAAATAGTTAAGCTATGTTCAGTTTCATGTTGTATTTCTTGTGTCAAATCTCCCAATTGTTCTATTGCATCTTCTATTGGAGGCTGTAAATTTTCATAAATATATCCAACTGTATCCACTCTACCTTTATTACTTGCAATAAACTTTTCAGTATTAATTTTTATTTTATTTAACATTTCAAGTGTATCTAAGGTTTTTATAACATAATCATTTCTTAATAATTGACTTTTATTATAACTTTCAAAACAATATTTGAATAACTTAAAATCCATTTCTATAGGTTTAGATAATATTGCTATAATATAAGAACTTTCCTTATTTTCGATACATAGCCTTGCAACAGAATAAAAATATTCAAATAATCGCTTCTCAAGATTTGCAGTTTCTGCTAATCTTGAGATAAAATTAATCTCTTTTTCATTTAAATCTCCATCACAATGTGCTACTAAAAATGCATCACATATGAATGTATAAATTACATCATTTCCTATAAAATCCAGTTTAAATGCTTCAACTAGTTTGTTAAAATCCCTATACATATTTTTCAGGCATTCTTTCTCATTACAATTTATATTTTCAGAAAGCCTTTTTATATATTCTTGTTCTTCTAAATTTATATCGCCATCACATGCTGCACAAGCAAATAGCATTGACATATACGTTTCCTTTATATATTGATCTTGTTCTCTTAACGGATGAATTGAATAATCCATTTTATTTCCCCCAATACCTTCTATTATTTATAATCTCAGAATAACTGTTTGCTGAACTATTAAAACTATTTAACATATCTGAAAAAGAATTTTGATTATTAACTGTAAAGTCTAATTCCTTTTGTTCATCAATATTAAACTCTTTAGAAAATTGATTCCATATATTTTCTAAATCTTTAACTTTATTTGTGTATGTATTAATTTTCACTTTATAATCCCTTTGAATACTTTCAAGACATTCACTTGATTTTTCATCTTCACTTTGAGTAAGTGCAATATTTATTCTGTTTAGATGGCTTCTAACTTCTCTTAATAAATCATCATAATATTTTTCAACATTTTTAAAAATAGCAAGGAATCTCTCTGAAAAATTTTCTTGTTGCTTAGGCTTGTCGATATTCCTTAAAATAATATTTATCTTCTCTATATCGTATTTTTCTGGAGTTTTTCTTGAAAAGCATAATACATCTTTTATATTTAACTTTGAGCTATTAACCTTTTCCCATACTTCTTTTTTTATCAAATTCAAATTACTTGTTGTAATCTTATCGCACTTATTTATAATAATATAAATAGGAATTGTATCATAAATATCTTTTAAAAATTCAATATCACTATTACTCAATGTTCCATTTTCTGCACTTAAAAACCAAACTATATAATCTGCTGAATTAAGCTGTACTTTAGCTATATTTTCATCAGTTCTTTCAGAATAATTTTCAGTATCGTATTTGCTATACCCTGGAGTATCCAAAAAAGCAATATTATCAAAATTGAATTCATAATTTTTAATTAATATTGTTTTTAATAAGTGACCAAAATTAATATTTTCCTCTTCACTATCATGAGTCAATAATTTCAGCTCTTCCCTTTTTAAAGATATTTGTGAATTGAATAAATTTATAGCCTGTATACTATCATTCCCTTTGATTACATATGTAGGTACAGATGTAGTGGGTGTAACTTGAGAAGGTAGCAATCTGATTTTCAATACAGTATTTATAAATGTAGATTTCCCTGTACTGAATCCTCCACCTAATGCTACAATTTGTTTACAATTAATATCTTTAAATCTATAAAACTCAATCATTCTTTCATACTCATATTTAAAATCAAAATATAATCCTGAACTGTTTACTGGAGAATCATATTTTAAAAATTCTACAATATCTATATCTATAAGTTTTTTTAATCTGTGCATTGTTTCTGATAAATCTCTTTTTAAATTATTATCTGTAACTTTTATTAATAATTCTGTATAATCGTTATTTTCCACATCACAGCCTCCATCTATAATAATTATTTCTATTTTTTCTTTACTCTTATCTTCATTTTTACATAGATTCACTTTTTTAGTATTTATTCCAATTTAATTGCTATATCTTTGATTTCTTCACCTATATTAGCATCATTCAAATAATCCACCTCCATATTTCTTCAATAATTTAACCTATAAGCTTGCAATTCACATTAATTAATTCATTATCTTCAAATTTTGAAATATCCTGATTTATATTGTAAAACAATCCATTTCTACTGCTAGTATTGATATATCTACATGACTCAAATTTATTTTCTATTATATTGAGTATACTCATATTATTGCCATAAAATATAACTCCCCAAGCACCATTAAAATTATATTTAGTCTTTACGCAGCAATTATAAAATTTACATTCGATTATATCAACATTTATTATACAGTTTGAGTATATTACCCCACCGTAACAACCAGTATCACCTACGTTTTTTGAGCATTCCGAAAAATATGATTTTTCTATATAAATATTATTGCAATTAAATAGATTGATAGTTCCATTGTCAAATTTATTTAGCCTACAATTTGCAATTACTATATCATTGCAATTTTCAAACTTAATTACTTGTCCATTTAGCTCACAATTTATAAACCATACCGTATCACAATTTTTGAATTGAATTTGTACTTTATCTAGATCAATAATATAATTTTCAAATACTATATTTTTTTTATTAAATACCACTACATTATCCAGCATATCAAACATCTTAAAATCCAATTCTATCTTCATATTTGTGTAATAATATAATGTTTCATCATTATCTATTAATGATCCATTAAAAAATTCTTCATAATAGTATTCAAAATTCTCAATTTTTTCTATTGTTAAATTTCTATCACTGCTATCTATGAACTTTTCACTATCCTGCTCAATTACTCCCAATGCCATATTGCTGTAAAAATCAACTTCATTCTTACTCACTGCAAGTATGTCACAAATCTCCGAAACAAATTCCACATCCTTTTTTGCAGGAGTTCCAATACTTGAAATAAGAATTAATGCATCTACCACGAAGTTATATTTCAAATCATTATCTTTAAACTGCCTTACATAATTTTCTGCAAACTTATCATCTAATTCTAATGCTTTTTTTATATAATCATTTATATTTCCTGAAAGTTCAATTCCAGTTATTAATCTTTCTATAAATAATCTCTGTTCCTCTCTTGCTTCACTATCATTAAACATTATTGCACATAGCATTGTTATATAAAGTCCTTTTTCATATTCATCGCCTTCTTCAAGTGGATGACCCTTTATTGGATAGCTATTTGATTTATTCTTTTTAAAATATATCCTTAGCTTGTCAACTGATTTGTTGGTATTTAGATTTTTTGCCATTTTGTTCTCCTCCTAAAGTATCTCACTTATAATTTTTTCAAATTCAGCTGCATTATTATAAATGTCATTAAATTTTATCTTTTCTTTATCAACTGATAAATTTTCTTTTATCACATTTCCAAGAACATTTCCATACTTTAATCCTCCAGGTTCCATATTAATAACTGGTTTTATATCCACTAGTATCTCTTGAATAGTTATGCTTAAATTAGGATTAATTTTTATTCCATGTTTTCGTGTATATTCCTGAATAACTTTTAAAGGCTCTACTATTTTATCTCTTATTAAATCTATTTCAGAAGGCTCTGGCATCTGTATACCTACTACATCAGAAATTGTCTTTATTTCCCCAAAAAACTCATCCTGTATTTCCTTAAGCTTAGTTTTCATATCCTTTATCTCTGATAGGTTACGTTTTATTTCCTTTATCAGAGATGAAATGCATTCACTTACAGTATCATTTTCAGATAAAGTTAATGCAGTATTTAATCTGTTTAATCTTTTATTTTCGCTGTCAATGCTGTTTTCATAATATTCCCTGCATTTACTGAACAAGACTTTGAAGTTGTAGGCAAAAGTAGATTCTGAAGTCCTATTATTTAAACTTTCTATATAATCTCTTAATTTCACACTGTCAAACTCATTAGCTTTTCTTGAAGAATAGGCCACTACATCTTCATATTGGATTCCTTTTATGTCAAGTACACCTTTAATTTTTGTAACTATATCTTCTATATCACTTTTAGTCCTCTTATCTGCTTTATTTACTATTATCAGCTTTGGTATTTCCTTTTTCAAAGAATTGATAAAATTAATATCTTCTTCTGTAATAGTTCCCGCATCTGATTGAATAAACCATAAAATATAATCACTTGAATTAAGCTGTGCCCGTGCTATTTTTTCATCTGTCTTTGCTGAATAAGACTCTGTTTCTGCTTTAGAATAGCCAGGAGTATCTAAAAATGCTATATTTTTATATGTCTGAAGAGGTGTTGATAAAAATATACTTTTTAGTATATGCCCTAATGTCACTTCACCGCTTATTAAGTCATCTTCATCATTTCTGATTTCACCAAAACCATGTGAAATGACTTTTACATTCCCTATATCTATTTTAATTTTAGAATCAAAAACATTTACTCCATATACGGACTCATCACTGCCATTTACTATATAAGCAGGTACTGATGTTGATGGATTTATATCCTGTGGAAGTATCTTTTTTCCTATTAATGAATTTAAAAAACTGGATTTACCACTACTAAATCCCCCTCCAAGAGCTACTATTTTCTTTCCCATCAGATGTTCATATAGTATGAATTCACGAAACTTGCTGTATTCATATTTAAAATCAAAATATAATTCTGGAAAATTAGTAGGTGCATTTTTCTCTAATGTATCTGGTAATTTTTCATTGATTATTTTTTCTATATTGCTTAAATCAACTTTTAATCCTGCATCAGTGTTAGGGTTTATTACATCTTTTAAAAGTTCAAACTGCTGCTTGAATTTTCTCTCATCTGATTCCATCACCTTAGATTCCATTCAAAAGCCCCCTAACCTTTTCTAAATCAGAATTTAAAATATTAATCTGCTCTTCTTTATTCTCTTCTTCTATAGTACGCTTATTTTTTATATCTTCTAAAGATTTCTTGATTATTTCTTTTTCCTCTTCAATCCTCTTCTGAATATTGTTATCTATTTCATCAACATAAGATAATATTTCTGTTTCTATACAGCTTCCAGATTCCTTTATAATCATGGGTATAATTTCACTTTCAACTTTTTCTCTTGCCATTTGCCTCTTTTCTTTATCCTGTTTTGTTTTAAAGAAAGTATCTACAAATATTGCCAAAGCTCCTCCTATGATTGCTCCAATAGGTCCTCCTAAAATCCCTCCAATTGCTGCCAATACAACTGGTATAGATTTCACAACAATATCCTTCACCATATTGTCTGCTGCTACCCTAAACTCATCCAAATTTATGCTAGTATCCATATCTAAATTTAAACTTATCAAATCACTAATATTTTTTAAATATTTTTGTAACTTAGGTTCAAACTCTCTTTTGATACCTGTGATAACCGCATTTCTGACAATCTGGTTTATTTTATCCTGTATATCAGTATTATTTAATATCATAGATTGAAGCATAGATGATGCCCCTCTTAAATTACTCTCTATCTGTGTCTGAATGTTCTTAATGCAAACAGGTATCTGTAAATTGAACTTTTCCTTCTCTTTTTCTAACTTTTGAAGATTTGATTCTGCTTTTTCCTGAAGTTCTTCTTCCTTTGTATTAAGCTCTGAATCAGAAAGATTAATATTTATTAGTCTTGAATTTATATATTTTTCAATTGTACTAATGCAACTTTTAAGTTTTATTGAAAATTCCTCATAAAATATATCCTGAGATTTACCTTGTATTTCTAATAAAATTTCTTTTAAACCGCTTACATCTTTGTTTCTTTTAGATTTTACACAAACTATCCTTACATTGCTGTTGTTTAAATACTTCGGCACATTTTCTTTCATATAATCTATTGTCTTATTTAGATTGCTTTCCGTAACTTTATCACATTTAGTTATAACAACATAAACAGGCACATTATGTAATTTGAGTTCTTCCAAGAAATTAACTATGCTTTCTTTTATTACAGATTCATCTGCACTAAAAGTCACTATATATGCAAGGCTATTAGGCAAGTAATTATCTATTGCTTTATTATGTAGTTCAATTCCAGAATCAAATCCTGGCATATCTACAATTTTTACACTTTTAATCTGAGATAAGAGCTCATTACTAGATTCTAATTTAATCAAGTCTACCTTATCAAATGATAACTCATTATCTTTGAATTCATCTATATTTATAGTTTTAATTAGTTGTGAATTTGCATATAACTGAACATTGTTATTACCAAAACTGATTTCTGTAGGTATAGCTGTTTCTGGAGTTATATCTGTTTTAAGAATATTATCTTCAACCAATGCATTAATCATAGAGCTCTTTCCTGTGCTGAATCCTCCTATTATTGGAGTTGTTACTTTAAAATCTTTAATCTCAACTAAATTTTTTTCTATCTCATCTGTTGATAGCTGATACTTCAATGCTATTTCTTTACACTTATTAAATCTTTGATTAAATTCTTCTTTAATTTTATCTTCACTCATTTTATTTCCCCCATTTTCAAGTTAAACTATATAATTTTTTAATAACATATAAATCTTTTAGAATTTATACTTGAGTTATTCTGATCATACCGTGATTACAAAAAGTACATTTATTCATACTTACATATAAGCAAATTAACAATTCATATATTTCCATTATATATAATTATTATATTTTTTTCATTATTTATACTTAATGTTATATAAATCATTATATTTTTACAAAATTATTATTAAAAATTAATTTCAATTTTCTCACAACAGTTAATATTGAAATTCTCCATTTTATTTAGCTAACATATATTTTACAGTTCTTAAGTTAAAATCAAAATAAGTGTACTAACTAATATCAATTAATTAATACACTTATTCTCGTTTTAATTTTATAACAATTACATCTTTATATTTAACTAATTTGCTCATTTATAAGATAAGCAAAAAATTCCCGACCTATTCCCGACCTAGTTATAGATAGATATAAATACTCATAAATGAATATAGATTTTAAAGCTACTGTTTAAGCTATTTAATAGAGATTTATAAGTTCGTATAATTGACTATAATCTATGTATTTTGGACTCATGGGTTCGATTCCCGTATGGGTCACCATTGCAATAAACATCAGCTTTTAGGTAACTAAATATGCTGGTGTTTTTATTATTTTACACCATTTTTGCACCATAGTTTTTGTATGATTTTTTTACACCATTTCCTGCTTTAAATGAAATGCACCAATATCTATAATAACATTATTCACAGTTATTGATTTTCCTTCATGCATGAGCTCAATACAAGTATATAGTAATCCATTTTAAAATTGTATTTCTACACTAAAAATCAAATGACATTTACTATATTTAACAAATCATTATTTCTAGCAATATAACTAACAATTTTTCTTTACTTTAACAAACCAAAATTATTAAAAGGATAAAATCTAAAAATAGCTTTTCCTTCAATATCTTCTTTATCTATATATGGATTACTCCACAATCTTGCATCATCTGAATGTGCACGATTATCTCCTAGAAAAAAATATTTTTCATTAGGAACAAAAAATTCTCCATCATATTTTTCATTATTTTTCACATAATCCTCTTTAATATCAGAGCCATTTATATTTATGATTCCATCATGTATTACAATGTGATCCCCCGGAAGTCCAATAACTCTCTTTATAAGTCTCTTTTTTAATTCATCAGAATTAAAAACTATAATATCACCTCTTTCTATTTTATCTGTGTTATGTATACGTGTTACTAAAAGCTTGTCATCCGTATTTATAGTAGGAACCATTGATGGTGTGGGCACGTATACATTAAAAAATAAAACTTTATTTATAACAATAGCTATCATTATTGCTAATAATATCGGCATTATCCAATCTTTTAAAATTTTTTTCATAATCACTTTTCCTCTCATTTTATATCCCCTTAATATTTATAGTTTTTTATTAAGATATTTAAATACAATGATTCCACATATATATTGAAAAATAAGTAAAGTCACAAATACAATTAAAAGATATTGAGATATTGGATGAATGCATCCTATAGCATTGAGTATAGAAAATACTACAATCAATCCACAATATAACATAAGCATTATTTTATAAGTAATACAACCACTTTTATCTCTTATCATTGTTTGTCTTTCATCTTCCATCTCTATCTTCTCTATTCTCAATTTTTCATTATATTCACTTTGATTTTCTGGTTTTGACCAATGTAAATACTTACAAGTAGTAACTACTCCAGATCCAAAACAAGCTCCTCCGAATCCCCATAATAAACTTTCTAATCTATATTGAGTAAATAGTGCTAAACCAAAAAGTACTGTTCCTAATATTAAATAACCTAATCCTATATATAAGTCTGACTTCTTCATTTATTTTCCTCCTCATAAATAAAAATTTCTTCTATACTCATATCAAAATATCTAGCAATTTTAAAAGCTAATATAATTGATGGATTATATCTTCCATTTTCGAGCGAACCAATAGTTTGCCTTGAAACTTCTAGTGCATTTGCTAGATCTTCCTGTTTTATACCTCTTTCTTTTCTTATCTTCTCCAAATGATTTTTCAAAATATACCTCCATTAAAGTAAAGTTAGCTTTCCATAAATTATTATATTATTATTCCCTTTTTATGTCAAATAAACTTTCCATAACCATCACAAATTAAATATAACTTTAAAGTTAAATAAATATATATAGTAATATTTATTTGATAAGATACGTTAGATTAATTATTCATAAAATATCCAATCAATAAAACAAAAAGAGCATATAAAACAAGTTCAAGTACTCTTCTATACTATCTTAATAAAATAAATTAAACATCAAATAGTGTACTATGTTTAATTCTAAATGAATACATATTAACATAATTAAATTTAAAAGGAGATGTTAATGTGGTATACAATGTTTATTTATGTGAATTATTAGGAGTAATCTTCATTTCAATAACTGGTTCCTTACTACACTTTGTTTATGATTGGTCAAATAAATATAAGCCATTTGCACTTATTTCAGCCGTAAATGAAAGTACTTGGGAACATCTTAAAATTGCCTTCTGGCCTACGTTAATATACTCATTACTCGAATATACCTCTATTTCAGAAATAACAAATAATTTTGTTATTGCAAAAGCTTCATGCTTAATTATAATTCCTCTTTCAATTGTATTTCTATTTTATTCATACACAAAAATACTAAAACGTAATTACCTAGTAGTAGATATTTTAATTTTTATACTATCAATATACTTTGGACAAAAAATCAGTTTCTATATATTAACAATGACTCAGCTTCCAGGTTTTTTAACTACTTTATCCTTATTTATTATTTTAATTCTAATAATTGAATTTTCTCTATTTACTTTTTTTCCACCAAAGTTTTTTATTTTCAAAGATCCTACTAATGGTACATATGGTATCTAGAAAATAAATCGTACCATAATATTCAATCTATAAAATATTCAATATTTATGATACACTTACAAATAGAATTGCATTAATTAAATATTTTTTGTAATTAATTTTAAGCATATGAGAAAGATATACTTGATAACAACTTGTGATTTTTATTCATAAGCTTTGTATTGGAGGATAAAATATGAATCAAAAACAAATGGAAATGATGAAAAAAATAATAGAAGAAAAGAAGCAAAAGGGAAATAGCACAAATAAAAATGCTGAAAAACCAAAAAAAGTTATCGGAAGAATGCTTCTTCATAGCGGAAGAACAACTTTATAGATATAGCATTAAAACCATACATATAAATATAAAACTAAGCCCTCTCTATTTTCTAATAATAAGACAGGGCTTAGTTATATTGAAATCATGTATTTATATTTATAAAATTATTTTAATTTATTATACTCCTCATCTAAAACTGGTTCTAACCACTCATTAGATGCACCTTCTGCTGGAACCTCTATTGCAATATGAGAAAACCAACTATCTTTTGCAGCTCCATGCCAATGTTTTACTTCTGGATCTATATTAACCACATCACCAGTTTTTAATTCTCTAGGTTCTTTTCCTTCTTCTACGTACCAGCCTCTTCCACCAGTAATTAAAAGTATCTGCCCCCCTTTATGATGAATATGCCAATTATTACGACATCCTGGTTCAAATGTAACATTTCCTATTACTACACCTTTTAGAGAAAGCATATTTAAATAACTTTTACCTATAAAATATTCTGCAAATGCTTCATTCTTATTTCCTCTTTCAAAAACTTCATTAAACTCCATATCTATACTCCTTTTTCCATTCAATTATTTTAATTTTATATATATTATCTGATTCTATGTTACAACTTAAAGTTAACTCTAAGTCAAGAATTTTTCCTTGTAAAATTAAAAACTAAATTCGTGATTACAATAGTGAATTCAAGATATATAATTGTAAAACTCACTAATTTGAATTCTATTTATAAATCAAGTAATTTTTTAACTTATAATCCATATATAAATATACATTTCCATTATTTAATATATTTTTATAGTTTAACTTAATTTTTATCCAAATTAATGTAATTTTCTCTATTATTTTATAATATATTGTATATTTATTCGAAATATTGTAAAATTTAATTGTTATAATATTTATTTGTCAATTAACTTTTAATTAACATTTGTATGATATAGGGGGATAAATTAATTTGAAAAAGAGAAGTTTACTTAAATTATTCACTACCACAACCATACTTTGCAGCATAACATTAATGAATTGTACAACTGCATATGCACAGTGGCGTAAAGATAATACTGGTTGGTGGTATTCTGAAGGTAATTCATGGTCAACAGGTTGGAGATTAATAGATAACAATTGGTACTTTTTTGAATCTAATGGATATATGAAAACAGGATGGCTTTTAGATAATGGAATATGGTATTATCTACATTCCTCTGGTGAAATGGCTTGCGATACTGTTCTTATAGACGGAAAATACTCAACATTTGATGCAAGTGGCAAATGGACAGGCTATCTAAATACTACTAATAATACTTCATCTTCAAACACATTACTTTCAAAGGATGAATTCAGTAGTATCGTATGTGACAAAATGCATGAACTTGTAAATAATCACAGAAAATCAAATGGAATAAAAGAATTAAATATTGATAAAAATTTAGATCAATCTGCATATTTAAAATCCAAGCATTTAATTGATAATAATTATTTTGCTCATGATTATAGTGGACAATCCTTCAGTGACCTTGTATATTCTCTTTCAGGACAAAAAATTAATGGAGAAAATATAGCTCAAAATTATTTAACTGAAAGTTCATATACTAAATCGTCCGCACAAGATTTAGCCAATCGTTTATTTAACAGCTGGAAGGAATCCTCTGGTCATAATCAAAATATGCTTAGAGAAAGTTTTAGCAGTTTTGGCTTTGGTTTTGAAATTGCATCCAACGGCTATGTTTATGCCACACAACATTTTAGGATTAATTAGTAAATGTTTTAGGACAACCTTTATCTATAAAATAAGATTTAAAGGTTGTCCTTTTAATTCATTTAATGTTGAGAATTTATTATATTAAGAATTTCTTCTCTTATCTGCATATATTCTGAAGTATATCTAGAACTTTCTTGATTAACACCTGCTATATCATAAGTAAAATCAGTCTTAAATTCTTTTACTATTCTTCCAGGTCTTGACGACATTACAATTATTCTTGTGGCTAATGCTAATGCTTCATCAACATCATGAGTAATAAGAAATACTGTATTTTCTGTTTTATTCCATATATCTCTTATAAGAGCCTGCATATTCTGCCTTGTAAGTGCATCGAGAGCACCAAACGGCTCATCCATAAGTATCATTCTAGGCTTATTCACAAGGACTCTTGCAAGTGATGCCCTTTGTTTCATACCTCCAGATAATTCATATGGTTTATGTTTTCCAAAATCTTTTAACCCTACAAGTTCTAGATAGCTTTTTGTTAATTCCTCTATCTGGCTTTTAGGAAATTTTCTCATTTTTAATCCGAATGATACATTATCATATATATTCAACCAAGGATACAACGTAGGAGCTTGAAACACTACTCCCCTATGCCAATCTGCTCCCTTAATAGGCTTTCCATCCATTTTAGCCTCACCATCTGATGGCTGATGAAATCCTGCAATTATTTTAAGTAATGTACTTTTCCCACATCCTGATGGTCCAAGAACACATATAAACTCACCTTCTTCAATATTAAGATTTACATCTTTTAATGCTGTTACTTCACCTTTTTCTCCTGAATATCTTAAATTGATATCTTTTAATGTTACTACATAATTATTTTTATCATTCATTCTTTCTTCCATAAGATAAATACCTCATTTCTTATATACATCTTCACTTTTATCAGTAAATTATATATAAACTTTCTTGCTTGATTATTTTATAGCATCTTCTATATATTTAGGATTTACAGCTTTATCAAATACTGAATCCTCTGGAACTGATGTAATACTTTTTTGTTCAAATAAAAATTGTGCAGTATCTTTTAATGACTTTACTAAATCACCTTTAGTCTCACTAGTTCCAAAATATTTAGGATCTAGCTGTTCTTGTGCAGAAAGCCATATTGATCCTTGCATTTGTGATAACGCTTCATCTTTTGATATCTGTAATGCGTCTGATATAGTTTTTACTGCTTCATCTTGATTTTCTTTGTATAAATTAACGCCTTTATTTAACGCTTTAACATATTTGGTAACTAAATCAGGGTATTTTTCTGAAAATTCCTTTCTTACAACCTCAACGTTAGATGTAAGTATTCCTTTTTCAGCCATATCAGCACTTGATAATAATATCTTTCCATCAGATAATAAATTTGCAAGTGTTGGCTCCCATACATAAGCTGCATCTATATCTCCTCTTTGCCAAGCTGCATAAATATCTGCTGGCTGCATATCCAAAAGTTCAACATCCTTTTCGCTTATTCCATTAAGTTTTAATGCATTTAGTAAACTATAATGTGCTGTTGATGCAAAAGGAGTTGCTATTTTCTTACCAATAAGATCTTTAATTGAAGCTATATTTGATTCATTTCTTACAGCTAATGATTCAACTTTTCCAAGCACTTCATGTATCCATATTAATTCAACATCAGCTCCATTTGCTATTCCAAGAGTTGCTGGTGAAGATCCAAGAAGTCCAAAATCAATGCTCCCTGATGCTAATGCATTATTTACATCTTTACCAGAATCAAATTCAACAAGGTTTATTTCCACTCCCATTTCCTCTTCAAAATATTTCTTTGCTTTTGCTATTCCCTCATCATTGGGCATCTGTTGAGTTCCTATATTAACAACCTTAGGACTTCCATCTGCTGCTACATCTTTACTCTTACTTGAGCCACACCCCATGAACATCGTACTTACTGTACAAAGAATCGCTATTGTTTTAACTATTTTCTTAATATTCATAACCTATTTCCTCCACTCTTATATAATTTTCTATTATTCTTTACCTTTCCACGGTACAATTTTCTTTTCTAATATCCTTAAGAACTGATCAAGTAAAATACCTGTGATTCCCATTATAATTATTCCAACGAAAATTATGTCACTTCTTAAATAATTACTTGCATCTAATACCATCCATCCAAGTCCTGATTTTGCTGCAACCATTTCTGCTGCTACTAATGTAGTATATGCAACCCCTACCGCTGTCCTTATTCCAACAAATATATCTGGCAGACATGATGGTAAAATCACATGAATAAATATCTGATATTTACTTGCCCCTACTGTATATGCACTATTTATATAATCTTCCTTTATTTTCAACACTGCTGAAACACATGATATATATATTGGTGCAAAACAAGCTAAAAACAATAATGTTATTTTTGATTCATTTCCAATGCCAAGCCACAATACAAGAAGTGTATAATATGCAAGTGGTGGAAGCGGACGATAAAATTCTATTATGGGCTCAAATATTGCTCTTATTTTCGAATTATATCCACTAGCTAGTCCAAATGGGACTGCTATTAATGCAGCAAAGAAAAATGAAATAAATAATCTTTCCATACTTGCACCTAAATGTTGAAGTAGACTATAATTTTTGTATCCATTCTGTATAATATCAATAAATGCATTCCATACTGCTTGTGGTGTAGGAACCATTTTAGAATTAGCAATTCCAAAATTAGTTACAACAAACCATACAAGTAAAATTAAAATTATTGTTGCTAATGTCAGCATGTTTTCAATTGTAATTCTCTTATTCTTTTTACTCATATCCATACCTCATTCACTAAATTTACAGTTAATTAAATTCCATTATGTTCTAATTAATATAAAACAAAACAAGGGCATTTTATATATTTTATTAAAACGCCCTTGTTCTAATCTATTATCTTATTTCTAAACATAATATATATTTTATTTATAATAAACCTCCTTCTTATTTATAGTTTTATTTTAAGTTTTCTCATCCTTCCTTTAAACAAAAAAGGTCTTCTTAAAGTAAACTTTTAAGAAGACCTCTCTGCCTTTTATTTTTATTTGCTGCCTTAATATGTTTATATAATAATTTAAATTGAATATCTGTACAATGTCTTTTAATACTATTTTATTTGTACTCCAGTACATACTACAATATGTCATGGAGCTTATATGCTATATCAATCATTTCTCTTATCTCAAGTTTTGATAAGTCAACATTTAATATCTCTTCACTCTTTTTTATTTTATAATTAACGGTATTTCTATGTATATATAACTCATTAGCTGTATCTTGAAGACTACCGTTATAACTAAGATAACATCTTAATACTGTAAAATAATCCGTATTATTATAACTGTCATACTCTATTACTTTTCCAATTGTCTCATCAATAAAGCTTCTTATTACATTTCTATCCTGTATAGCAAAAAGTAATTTGTAAATTCCAATATCATCATATCTACAAATATCATTATTATACTTCTTCCTATTTATTATAACCACACTATCTGCCTGTCTATAACTTTTATATATACATCTTATACTCTTTGTTTCTTTTCCAATTCCTATAAAAATACTTTTTATTAAATGTTTACTTTCACAATGTTTAACAATCTTTTGTAATATTTCTAATACTTTAGATTCTGTTGTATTCATAAATAAAAATATTAACTGATTATTTATCCTAACACAAACTGCCTGTTTATAATATACAGATAAATAATTTTCTATACATTCATTAAGTCTTATAATATATTTTTCATCATTGATCATATCAAATTTATTCACATCAAATACCGCAATACAATATTTATTTTCACTTTTAAATCCATGAATTTCAAGTTGTGATAAATATAGATCTTCACGTTCATGATAAAAAATAGCATTCTGTATTGATGTAGATATTTCTAGTGAATTTTTCTCATTTTCAGTTATTTTAATACAGAAAACTCTCATTATCTCAGCCATATGAACATGCCATGGCACTACAAAAAGAGGAGTATTTGTTTCATTACAGTAATCTATACATTTCTTGTCAATGTTTTTTATATATGGCCCTATATTTATCACTATACCACTTGCTTTTGACTTTATTATTCCTTCTATAAGATTAATAAGCTCAAATTCATTAGATAGTCCTATTCCTGTTAAAAAAGTTACTTCTCCACCTTCTAAAAATGTTGCTATTTCTATATTTTCAACCATATGAACCCATTTTACAGCTTTACTTAATCCTTTCTCTCCAGCAATTAGTTTTATATCATGATTTTTTACACTTTCATATAATAACCCTATTGTTACGCTCAACCTTCTCACTTCCTTAACCAATAAAATTATATTAGCCTCATCAAAACATGATAAGGCTATATAATTATTCTATTAATAACAGCAAATTAAATTTTAACCTAAAAGATTTAAATAAAAGGCATTTCCATTAAAATGCATCAGCATGTCCTTCTCCAGTGCTTACTTTATAAGATTCCAATACAGGTATAACAAAAATCTTTCCATCTCCATGATTTCCTGTACTATTTACATTCATTATTATATCCACTACTTTTTCAGTATCTTTTTCAGATACAATAAGAGTAAATGCTCTTTTAGACATAAGATCTGACGTTTGTTCAGTATGATCATCTAACATATAAGTTACAGGCTCTTTTCCTCTTCCAAATACTCTTCTACATGTAAAGGCCGGAAAACCTTCCTCTAAGAGAGCTTTTTTAGTCTTTGATACTTTATTCAACCTTACAATTGCAAGTATTTCATTCATAACACTCCCCCCTTATAAGCCTTTTAATTTTGTGCTAATAGTATATGCCTCAGTAACAGGAGTAACAAATATTCTTCCATCACCTGAATTTCCATTCTCTCCTGTTCTAGCTGCATTCATTATTACTTCTATTAATTCATCCTTTTTTTCTTCTTCTACTACCATAAGTAACATATCCTTTGGTAATTCATCATAAAAAACTGATCCTATCTGTAGTCCTTTCTGCTTACCTCTCCCATATACATCCATCTTAGTCACTGCATTGAATCCTGCTTTACTTACTGCTTTTAGTACATTTTCAACCTTTTCAGGTCTTATAATTGATCTTACTAATACCATTTTTTAATCTCCTTTCATAAAATAAATCTTTTAAGGCAAAAAAACAAAGGAGCAAGATAATTAAACTTAATTATCTTAACTCCTTTGTTTAATGAAAATTATAATACAAACATATATATAATTCAATAAGATAGCTTTACATTTTAACAATAATATAACAGCTACCATTAATTTGTTTGCATTTCTTTTTTATCTGACTAGCTTCTTTTGCAAGTAAATAAACACTATCAAACGTCACTTCTTTTTTAGTTATTCCTGCAATAGATATTGATACTAACGGAAACTTTTCTTCTATTCCATGTCTGTTTTGTGCTTCTATGTATCCTCTTTTTAAATCTTTTTCATCATAATATACTAATTTTAATTCATCAAATTCTTTTATTATAGATTCACATATATTGTTTATATCTCCTGAATATATTATTGAAATAAAGTCATCTCCTCCTATATGACCTATAAAATTTCTATTTGATATGTTTCTATTTATTATGTCAGATAATAATTTTATTATCCTATCACCATTTTCAAATCCATAAACATCATTATATGCTTTGAAGTTATCAATATCAAAATATAGTACACAATACTCTTCATAATGTGATATGCATTTTTCTATTTCTTTTTCTATCAGAAAATTTCCTGGAAGACCTGTAAGAGGATTTGAATATCTTGCATTATTAACTTCTATTTCTGTAGTTTTTTCTATTAAATCTTTTATTGTAACTATTCCATAATATTTTGAATCTTTTGTTACTGTAACATGATCATAAATATTTTCCTTTGCTCTTGTCATTGCAAATTTTATTACTCTTTCAATAGACATTTTATAATCCACACTCAAAAAATCTGTTTCCATTATTGTAGATATTGGTTTTGAATAATAAATACTATATCCATACTGCCAACCTAATCTGCTATATAATGCATTTCTTGTTATTGTTCCTTTTACCACATTATCCTCTACTACACATAATCCAAATATGTCCTTGTTCTTTTTAAATAGTAAATCGACACTTGATACTGGCATGTTTGGACTTATATATATTTTACTTTTAGCAATATCCTTAATATATACATTGGTTATATTATTTATATATTTTTTCTTTTTCACAATATTGATATCATCTATTATTTGTCTTATATTATCTGATATTTCTAATATTTCTTCACTTGGTCTCTGTATAAAATATCCTTGTCCATATTTTATACCTATATTAATAAGAGTTCTAAGTTCATCTTCAGTTTCTATTCCTTCTGCGATCAAAATAGAATTTGTAACTTTAGAAAAGTCATACATACTTGTAACCAGTGCCTGTTTTGTCTTATCTTTATCAATATTGCGAATAAGCTGATTATCTAATTTTAAATATTGTGGTTTTATATTACATAATAAATTCAATCCTGAATACCCAGAACCTACATCATCCATAGCTATTTTACTATTTTTACTGTTATAAAAGTTAATAGCATCTTTAAAACGATTCATATTTTTTATATCATTTCTTTCAGTTATTTCAAAAATTATATTTTCAAAATCTACTCCATATTTTTGCAAACATTTATCATTAAATAAATTTCTAAATTTTATACTGCTTATAATAGCAGGATCAATATTTAAAAATAGCTTTGTATTTAATTTTTTATGACATGAATTCTCTAGTGCCTTACATATAAAAAGCCATTCTAATTCAAAAGATTTATCACATTCTTCTGCACACTTTAAAAGTAGTTCTGGATTTTGCATTTCTGTATTTTCTGGTCCCCTACTTAATGCTTCATACCCCATAACACTCAAATCCTCAAGAGATACTATTGGTTGAAATACAGTTCTTATATTTTTTGTATTAATAACATCAATAAACTCATCATATTGCTTACTGGCAAGCTTAAAACATATAGCTTTTCCCAAAATATAAATTCCTCCTAAATCTTTCAAATAAAATCAATTTAATCATATCTATAGAACACTATATTTGTACAATATTAATTTAAATGGTTATTTACGTTAAATTATTGTAAAACTTATTATTTTTATATAATAAAAAGCAAACCAAATATTTATTATGAATACTTTAGGTTTGCTTTTATTAAAATAACTATATTATTTTATTTGTAATCATCTACATCAAATTCATTATTTTTATAATAATATTTTCTATCTTCTTCAGTAATTTCACGAATAACTCTGCATGGATTTCCTACTGCTATAACATTATCAGGTATGTCTTTTGTAACAACACTCCCAGAACCAATCACCACATTATTTCCAATAGTAACACCTGGATTAATTACAACACTTCCCCCAACCCATACATTATCACCAATTGTTACCGGAATTCCGTACTCATATCCAGAGTTTCTTGATTGTGGATGTATTGGATGGCCAGCTGTATATATAGATACATTAGGTGCAAACATTACATTTTTCCCTATAGTTATTTTACCAACATCAAGCATTATACAGTTATAATTTGAATAGAAATTTTCTCCAACTTCTATATTACTTCCATAATCACAACGAAATGGCTGTTCAATATGAATTTCTTCCCCAGTTTTTCCTATTATGCTTTTAATAATTTTTTTCATTTCTTCCTTGTTATCAGGTCTGCATAAATTGTAATCATATACTTTAAGTTTTGTTTCCATTCTTTCTTCCGAAAGTCCATCTAACCACGCTTTATATGGAAGTCCGTTTAACATTCTTTCTTTTTGATTCATGTTATATCCCTCTTACTTTTTTAATCTTTTTGTTTTAATTTTAGTTTTTTTATTAAACCAATACAATACATATTTTAAACTATTGTTTATGCTTTTATAAATACTCCTGCATTCAGAAATTAATTTTCACATCTATCTTAAATATACTCTTTATTACTTTCATAAACCTTAAATATTCGAGTTATCATCAAATAAAATAATAGCTACTTCACAAGATTTAAGATTAATACTTCCATCACAAATTTCTTTATTTCTCACATTAGATAATAATAATTTACCTGTATTATTTTTTAGCTTTAACGTTGAATCTTCTTTCCCAAAATTAGCAACAATCAATATAGATTTATCATTATTTTTTCTATAATATGAAAAAATATTTTCTTTATCTAAATATTCTGGTTCAAAATCACCATAAGTGAATATTTCCTTATATTCTTTACATTTTCTAAGTGCTATAAGATTTCTATAATAATTTAAAATAGAATTGTCGTCTTGTTTCTGTTTTTCAACATTTATATCTATATAATTAGGATTTACTTTAAGCCATGGATTTCCATCTGTAAATCCTGCATTCAATAAATTATTCCATTGCATAGGAGTTCTTGAATTATCTCTGCTTTTTTTATAACATACCTTAAGCGCTTCTTCTTCATTCAACCCAGTCTTTAATGCCATCTCATATTGATCCTTAGTATGAATATCATCATATTCATCTATACTATCCATTGGACAATTTCTCATTCCAATTTCCTGTCCCTGATAAATAAAAGGGATTCCTCTTAATAATATACTTACAGTTGCAAGCATTTTTACTCCCTCATCATTCTGTGCGTAATCTGGAAGATATCGTGATGCCCCTCTAGGTTCATCATGATTTTCAATAATATTAGCTAGAAATCCTTTACCAATAGATTTTCTTTGTGATTCAAATATAGTATTCCTCCACGAATCAAATTCAATTTTTTTAGCATCATACCATCCATGGTCACCATGATTTAGTACTTCAGCTGAAAAATCAAACATGGTTGAAAAATGTCCATTTTCACCTATAAATTCTTCGAGTTCTTCTTCTTTATTATTAAATACTTCAGCAACAGTAAAAGCATTATACTTTTCAAAAGTTTCACCCTTAAGCTCTTCAAGCATTTCTCCTATTCCTTCTACTTCCTCTACCATTTTAGCTGCATTTACAAGTCCATCTTCACCGTCTGGCTCATAATCTGGAAAACTTGTATCTTTCTTAATATTCATAATCGCATCAATTCTAAAGCCTGCAAGTCCCTTATCAAGCCACCAGTTTATCATTTCAAATAATTCTTTCTTAACTTTTTCGTTATTCCAATTAAGATCTGGTTGCTCTTTTGCAAATAAATGAAGATAATATAAATCTGTTCCTTCTACTGGCTCCCATGCACTTCCTCCAAAGTAAGATCTATAATTACTTGGTGGATTACCATTCTTTCCTTTTTCAAAATAAAAATATTCTGCATATTCACCGTAAGGATCTTTTAGTGCGTTTTGAAACCATTCATGCTTATCTGAACAATGGTTTATAACAAGATCCATTAAAATATTTATATTTCTCTTTTTAGCTTCTTCTAGAAGTTCATCAAAATCTTCCATTGTTCCAAATTCAGGTGCAATGCTGTAATAATCTGAAATATCATAACCTTGATCCACAAAAGGTGATTTATACATAGGTGAAATCCATATAATATCTATTCCTAAATCCTTTAAATAATCTAACTTTTCAATAATACCTCTTATATCTCCTATACCATCTCCATTAGTATCCTTAAAACTTTTTGGATAAATCTGATATGCTACCTTATCATGCCACCATTCTTTTTTCATAAAAAAACCTCCCCTCAATATACTTCTAGTATATATACTTTTAGGGGAGATTTCTTATACAATATTGATAAAATATTATGTTATTTTGACATGATTATGTTTTCTAAAATTTATTGAATCTAATCTATATTTTTAATATTATTCTACATTAGAATTCTTTGTTAGTTTATTCAATTCATCTATAGCTGCAACAAGTTCTATTTCATATTCTTCATATAAATCGCCCTCATCTTCACCTAGCTGCTCTTCATAAAATCTTATTAATGATCTAAGTTCATCTACTCTACTCACACACTTCTCCTTAAAGATTTTTTGCTGCATTTAATGCAGCATTATAGTCTGGATCACTTGAAACTTCACTACAGTATTCAACATATGTAACCTTATTATTTTCATCTATTACAAATATTGATCTTGCTAATAATCCAACTTCTTTTATATATGTTCCATAATTTCGTCCAAAATCTCTATTCTTATAATCTGATAATGTTGTAACCTTATCTACTCCAGCTGCTCCACACCATCTAATTTGTGCAAATGGTAAATCCATAGATATAACATAAATATGAACACCATCTAACGAAGATGCTTCTTCATTAAATTTTCTTATTTCTCTATCACATACAGGCGTATCAACTGATGGAACTACAACAAATATTCTCTTTCCTTTTGTATCATTTAAAGTTACATTTGCCAAATTATTATTAGTAAGATTAAATTCTGGAGCCATATCTCCAACTCTTACATCATTATCTCCAATAGTAACATTTTTACCTTTAAAAGTTATGTTCATATAAATCACTCCTTTATTATTTATGAATTCTATTTCGTATACATTACAATATGTATATTTCCCTCTTCGTATATTTTTACACTTTATTTTATATTTTCATTAGATGTGTGGATACTAAAGCTTTTAAATGAATATATTATTTCTTCGGTTGCTCGTCTGGTACCTCTCTATCTAAATATATTATTATTAAATAGTAATTATCATTTAATAATATAGATATATTATATCAGTAAAATTTATATTTGAAAATAATATTATTTTTAAATATAAATTCATCTGAAGTCTTCACAAATAATATCAGCTAAAACCTTTGTTCCATTTATTATTATAGATACACCATTTCCTGGATGCGTAGATGAACCAATGAAATATAATCCTTTAATTTTTTCAGATTTTATATGAGGTCTTAAATATATGTCCTGACTAAGCTTATGACTTAAACCAAAAGCATTTCCCTTAAAAGCATTAAACTCTTTTTCAAGGTCATCTGGTATAAGATAATCTTCACACTCAATATGCTTTTCTATATCTTCTAGGCCTTTTATATCAGATATATGTTTTATTATTACATTTCTATAATTCATAATATCTTTTCTCGTCCATTTGACAGTTTCAAAAGATAAATTTGGTACCCTAACCATAATATTAAGAACTGATTTTGATTTGCTACATAAACTTTCATCTACAGCACTAGGATAGTACATATAAATTGATGGATTTTTTGAAAGGGCTCCATTAAAAGGATCTTCTATAGATTTTTTAAAATCCTTACTTATATAAATATTATGGACATTTAATACATCATATTTTTTATTAAGTCCTAAATAAATCATAAAGACGGAACATGAATATTCCTTTTTATCAATACAACTGTTTGTGTAACTCATACCTAAGCTGTATCCTGGAATTAATTCCTTAACTGCATAAGGATAATCAGCATTGCATACAACACAATCTGCCTCATAAAATATTTTTTTAGTTATTACACCTGCAACTTTATTATTTTTTATTACAATTTCTTTTACCTGGCTATTTGTTTCTATTTGCCCGCCTTCTTCATAAATTAACTTTTGTAATGCACATATATATTGATAAAGACCTCCCTTTATATATGAAAGTCCATAAGCATGAGATATTGCTGGAATCATTGTATAAAGGTTTGTATTCTTATATGGATTTACCCCCATATACATAGCTTGAAAAATTAAATACTCGTTTAATTTTCTATTATGAATCATACTAGATAAATATTTATTTGAATTTTCAAGAACATCCATCTGTAGTGCTGATTTTATTGAATTTACATTGAGTATTTCTTTCATGTTTAGCATTGGCTTGCAAAGAAAATTATTATTAGCAATCAAATATTTTTTCATGGTTTTATAAAAAAATTCTTCATACTCTTGAGAAAGTCCACTTTCAATACTTTCAAGAACATCATTTGTTTTTTTTAAGTCTCTATAGAAACTATATTGGGTATTATCTGCATAGAAGACATTATATATTGGCTCTAATCTTATCATTTCAAAATAATCTTTATAATTTTTACCTAAATCTTCAAAAATATCAGTATATACTTTAGGTGTCATCAAAATACTTGCTGTAAGATCAAAATTAAAATCCTTAATTTCTTTTCTATTGACTTTGCCTCCTACTGTTGGCTCTTTTTCTAGTATCGTAACTTTAAATCCTTTGCTAAGAAGTCTTACAGCACTGCATAATCCTCCTATCCCACCTCCAACAATTACAATATTGTTCATTTTGAATATCCCCTATCATAAAGTAATTTAATTATTAGAACACTATAAATCCTACGATTCCAGACAATACCGCCAAAAGTATTGGATCCATCTTAAATTTATAACTAAGTACAAATGCTGAAAGAAAGATAATAAAACTTCTAAAATTTGCTGTAACATCATCCATAAGCATAATTGCTGCTGCTGCAATTAAACCAACTGCACACAATCTTATGTATTTTAAAATTCCTTCTGCATATTTATTATTTTTTTTCTTCATAAAAAGCTTTGCTATTATAAATATTATTATTATAGAAGGTAAACTTACTCCTAATGTGGCATATACAGAACCAATTATTCCACTTGTTTTATATCCTACATAGGTGGCTGTATTAATCGCTAAGGGTCCTGGAGTCACCTGACTTATTCCTATAATATTAGTAAAACTTTCATTTGACATCCATCTATTAATATCAACTACTTCCTGCTTAATTAGAGGAAGCATTGCATATCCTCCACCAAAACTAAATAATCCAATTTTAAAGAATGTAAAGAATAATCTCATTAACATATTATTTTCTCCTTAAAACATCTATAACCCCTATAGCTGCAGCACCCAAAATTACATATATAGGTGTAATCTTAAATACAGCAACCAAAACTGCTGCTAAAAGAGGAATTATAAAATTTTTCTTATTAACTTTTGCAGTTTTCCCCATACTTATTACAGGTACTGCTATTAGAGCCACTACAGCTGGTCTTATTCCTTGAAACACTCTTTGAACAACAGGACTATTTTCTATTCCTAAAAATACTGATGCAACTAAAATTATTATTATAAACGAAGGTAATATTGCACCTAATGTTGATGTTATAAGTCCCATTAAGCCTTTCATTTTTTGTCCTACGAAAGCACTTATGTTAACTGCTAATGGTCCGGGAGCTGATTGAGAAATAGCTACCATATCAAGAAATTCCGTTTCACCTATCCATTTTTTCTTTTCAACAACTTCTTTTTGGATTATTGGAAGCATTGCATATCCGCCCCCTAAAGTAAATGCACCTATTTTAAAAAATGTAATAAACATATCCATTAAAATCTTCATAAACTTCTCCTTAAATTACTTTGATATAATTACTATATACTTTATTATAATTCCAAATAATTAAATTTTTATTATTTATTAAATAATCAGAATTTCTAAAAATTATTTTTCCAACTAAAAAAAGATGTACTAAATAAATTCAATACATCTAAAAACTTATATTCTACTATTCCAAAGCTCCGCTTCCATTTACATAATAACCATCAACCCATGTATTTGATGCCATTTTACCATCTGAATAATTAAAATAGTACCAAACTCCATTTATTTTCTTCCATCCTTTTCTCATCATTCCTGCAACACCATCATCATTTATTGTATTGAAATAATACCAATATCCATTTATTTTTTGCCATCCTGACTTCATTATTCCTATATTTGAAGTATTACTTTCATCTAGATAATAATAAGCCTCATTTAAATCAATAAATCCAGTTGCCATTGTTCCATCACTATAGAAATAATACCAGTTTCCATTATTGCAGAACCAAGATGTCTTCATAAATCCCTGTGCTTTATCGCCTTCACTCTGTGGATTAAAATAATACCAATTTCCATTAATAGATTGCCACCCAGTTTTTAAACTTCCAAAATCATCTCCTGAACCCTGTGGATCTAAATAATAATACGTACCATTAAGATTTATAAAACCTGTTGCCTGTATTCCATTGCTATAAAAGTAATAAAGCCTTCCATTTAAACTCATCCATCCAGTCTGTATGCTTCCATCAGGTTTCTTGTAAAACCTATTACCATTATAACTATTCCATCCAGCTTGTGCTCTAAACATAGTAAGTGATGGAATAGAATACTGCAATTCATACTTAACCTGTTCCTGTACTTTATAGTATACTTCAGTATTACCAGTTAAATTAGTATTCTCATCAAACACATTAGTTCCAATCTGACTCACACTATAAGGAATATATATATCTGAAATCTTTTTACATCCATCAAAAGCACTTGATCCTATAGATTTTAAACTTTCCGGTAATTGTATGCTTGATAGATTCTCACATCCATAAAATGCGTACTGGCCAATTTCCTTAAGTTTATTACTTAAAATAATTTTCTCTATATTATTATTTCTTTCAAATGCTCCATCTTCAATAATTGTTACTTTTGCTGGTATTTCAACTGAGCCGCTAGCTTTACTTCCATCTAATAAAACATTACCTATTATGGCTAATCCATCATTATTTCTTTGTTTTTCAAGCCATGGTGTATTTGTAAATGCCCATCTCCCTATTTGTAGTGAATCACCTTTAAAATCAACATCAGTTAATTTTCCACATAAACCAAATGAATTGGTATCTATTTTTTTTACAGTTGACGGAATAGTTACTTTCTCTAAATTATCACACCCTGTAAAGCAGTCTCCCCCAATTGACTCTACTCCTTCTTCAATAATTACTTCCGTTAAGTTTTCACAACCATTAAATGACATGTTACTTATTTTTTTCACTGAACCTGGTATAACAACTTTAGTTATTTTATCATTATTAAAAAACAGCTGTTCACTTATTTCAGCCACATCTGATGGAATATCTACTTCACCAGATATATCTTCATCTATACTTTTAAGTACTCCATTTTCAATATAAAATCCCTTATTTGATTTATCTGATGCAAATACTTTTACATTGGTAAATATACTTGAACATATACCTGCAATCATAATACTTATCAATAATCTTTTTCTTTTTATCATTATTTCCCCTCCAAATTATAATAAACATATACATTGTATAAATACAGTTTATTTTCCAATTTTAGGTTCTTTTTTTCATTGGTATACCAAGCAAGTCTAATTCCACCATCTATTTTCGGTATTTCATCAATTAGTGCGTGCCAATGCTGGACACATAAAAACAAGAGTCACTAATCCTTCTAGTAACTCTTGTTTTAATTATAATATAGTGTTTTTATTTATTATACACATCTTTGTCTATATTATCTAAGCTGTTTGCAACTGTAACTGCTGTTACCATAGTTCCATTTACATTAAGCATTGTACGTCCCATATCTAAAATAGGATCTATTGCAAGAATTCCTCCTGCAAGAGGGAAATATGCTCCCATTCCCATACCAGAGATAACAACTGATACAGCCATAGTTGCTGTACCTGGAAGACCAGCAATTCCAAGAGAGCTGACTATTATTATTACAAGAAGCATTCCATAAAAGCTAAGATCCATAGGTGTTCCTGACATATTAGCAATTGTAATGGCCATTAAAGCTGGGTACACTGCAGCACATCCATTCATTCCCATGTTAGATCCTAAACTTCCTACAAAACTTGCTACTCCATTATCTACTCCTGCCTTTTCAGTCAATGCTTCAATTGTTACAGGTAATGTTCCAAGGCTTGAACGTGATGTAAATGCAAGTATCAATGGCTGTGCAACATTTTTTATATACCTAAATGGATTAAGTTTATTTAATGAAATTATAATCATATGAAAAACAAATACTAATCCTATACTCACATATATAGCTGCTATAAATTTAGTAACACTAATTATGGCACTCATACCTCTTCCCGCTATTGTATTAGCAAGTAAGGCAATTACTGCATAAGGCATAAATTTTATTACTGTCATTGCAACACTTGTTATTATCTTATATCCAGCTTCAACTAAATCTATTGCTGGTTTTACTATTTCTAAGTATTTTTTAGTAAGTCTTTTAATTGCAATTCCTATAAATCCTGCAAATATAACAACTCCTACAACATTAGCATCCGCCATAGCCTTTACTGGGTTTGAAGGAAGAAGTCCTCTAAGTGTATCCACTATTGAACTTATTTCTTTCATTTCACTCTGACTTTGTACTACAGTTTCACCAACTCCCAGTTTAAATAAATTCCCAACAATTATTGCAATTATTGCTGAAATTGCTGTGGTACTAAGCAATACAAGTATAGTTCTAGATGTGAGCTTTCCAAGATTCTGATCTGCCTTCATGTTTATTATAACTCTGATAATCGAAAGAAATATCAAAGGTACTACAAGCATTTTTAACAAATCCATAAATCCATATCCAACAAGCCCATACCATTTTGTTGTTTCTGTTATCCATGTAACAGCTCCAATGTCATCTGGAAATTTTGCAACTGCCTGTATTACAACGCCTAATAATAATCCTAATAAAGTAGCTACTATCATACGTTTTGAAAAATTAATCTTCTTCTTTTCCATTTGTCTTATTACAAAAAACAGGCCTAGTAATAATCCAATAAATACTATTGGCATAAAGCTTGTTATCATAACAAAATCTGTAAAAAATGTACTATTCATAATACTCTCCTCTTTCGTTAATAATTCCTATCTGTTTAGTATGCTTTATATAATAACAACCATTTTAATGTATGTCAATAATATTATTCCACTATTTAATTTTCTCTATGTAATATTTTAAAATAATTCTGAAATCATTCATGTATTCTTCTTATTATTTTATATACAACCTCATTTTCCATAACTAAAGGTGATGTATGTGCAAAAAATATAATTCCATCAGTTGATGAAATTATTTGTGAAATAGCCTTTCCTTCATATGGATCTAATACTTCCCCAAGGATTTCTCCTCTCTCAACACTATCACCAGGATTTTTTAATCTTCTATAAATACCACTAGTTTCTGATATTACGCTCTTTAAAATTTCCTCATTTATAACACTCGGTATATATCCATTATGACAATTATATTTTATTATTCCCATTCTAGTTAAAAATCTCAAGACAGCAACAACAGCATGCTTTGCTGATTTCTCATCTATTTTATCTGTTGAATTTGTATATACAGAAAAAGCATTTGTACTCCCCATCTGCCAGTTATAGTTTAAAGTTGCTGTATCAGAAGGGGTTGGCTTTCTTATTAAAACATATTTTAATCCAAACAAATTTGCTAAACTTGGATTTTGATACCCAGTTTCCATCATTCTTACATGAGGTATAAAAGTTCCTTGCATATAAAAGCTTGCAAATTGTATTCCATACGTGTATCCTTGAACTTTTTTAAATATACCTTCTGCTATTTTGCGTGATGTTCCTACATATTCAGTTTCTGAAAACATTCTATTTATATCAACATTATCAGTCGTACAAAATCTTTTTCCTATATTCATACCATAGGTATTTATGCATGGTATTACAAGAATTTCATTATTACGTGTTATAGCTCCTTTCTTTTCTAGTTTTTTCAATTCATTTATAAGTTGTGAACACGTATACAGTTGTTGTACTTCATTTCCCCTCATTGCACCTATAATACATACTGATTTGTTTCCTTTTCCAAATTTATAGCCTGTAATCCGAAAATTATCTCTATATAATGAGTGTAACTTAAAAATCACTTCTTTATTCATTGCTCTCTCCCCAATAACTCATTAGATTTTATAATATATACTAAATTCTTTATACAAACAAATACTTTGTAAGTATTTATCAAAATCAAATAATTATGTAAAAATATTTTCTTGTAAAATAAAAAAAGCAAAGAGTATCCCTTAAGGCACCTTTGCTTAATTTAATATTACTACTATAAAAATTTATTGTCAATATTTGTTACACATAATCTATATTTTCTTATACTCTCTTAAAAACATAGGCATAAGATGTCCACTATATTCCCATAGAGAATAACTTCCTTTACTTATGCACCAATCATATATTAATCCTCTTTCACATAATGCATATACTTTCATTATTTCATCACATGATATACTACTTTTAATCTCTCCTCTTTCCTGGCCTTCTTTTATTATTTTTTTTAAAAGCTTGTAATAAACTCTATTTTCATCAAGTAAATGCTTTTCTCCAATTGTTACAAGCTGTGATGAATATAAGGATGCCAGTAGCTCTATAGAAACACTTTCTTCTATCATTTTAAATAGTTCTCTGTTTAAGTAAATTAATTTATCAAAACTATTCATATTTATATCAATTGTACTTATTACATTCTCATATTTTTCATCAAATAGATATGACAGAGAACTTAAAAGAGAATCCTTTCCTTTAAAATAATGATAAAAAGCTCCCTTAGAAGTGTGAGAGCGCTCTATTATTTCATCCACTGTAGTATTATCATATCCTTTTTTATAAAAAAGTTCCCATGCTGCTGAAACGATGAGCCCCTTTGTAGTCTGATCATTATTCATAATTACGAGCCTCCCCTTAGTCTGACCATAAAATCTGTGTCTAATCTAAATATTAACAATAACAGTCTCTAAAGTAAATAGATTATATCTTATATCAGTAATGCAGCAATAATTATTTATTGCTGCATTACTTAACCTCTTCAGTTATTTCTTTTTTATAGAACGTATTACTTCAACTCTTGTAATTACATTATTTTTTATTTTTGCTATTCTTAGAGCAAAACCTGGATAATATATACATACTCCAGTGCCAATTTCAAGATTTCTTGCTTCAATTTCTCTCAAAACAATATCTTCTAGCGTTTCATCCTTATCATCAAAAGGAATATCAAGATGCTCTAATAAATTAATTCTTTTTACTCTTTCATTTCCTCTATAAATTGTTTTGTCGACTTCATCAAAATTATAAAATAAATATTTTCTTGTTGCAAATAATATTCCAATAGATATTATACCTACTAAGTTTTCCATAGTTGTTGTATGTTCTACTATTAACTGTCTTGCAATTGCAAAAAGCAATACTTCTATTACAGTTTCAGGCGTATGTTTACATAACATTTTTATAAATTCTATACCAATAACAAGATTAAATGCAGCAGCTAAATAATTATTAAACACCTCTAAATCTGAATGATTCATTATTATTGATTTTATATCACCAATTAAATATACTACTAATATTCCAATACTTACCGCAAGCAGGATTCCTATTACAGTTTCAAGCATATCTGCCACCTTCATAACCTGCTCTCTTAAAAACCTTTTCATTAATTTCACCTCTTTTTCTAATAGTCTATATATTATGTATGATTTATTTTAAATTATCATGAAAGATTAGTAAAGATAATATATTTATTTTCATGGAAAAAGTACAATAAGATAGTATTACTCTAATTGTACTTTTTACATTTTTTATATTTTATAGTTTCTTATTGAGAAACACTGATATTATTTCCATCTGTTTTAACTACTATTTCACCATCTTTAGTTAAAAAGTTTTTCACATTATACTTATTTAGTAACTTAATAGTGTCTTCATCAGGCAGTTCTTCATCTGAACATGTGATTATAGAATATGAAGGACTTATTGATTTTATAAATTTTTCACTAAGAGAATTTATTTTTCCATGATGTGGCATCTTTACAAGAGTATATTTTTCATTGTTACTATTTATAAATTCTGCAAGACGTTCTTCTTCAGCATCACCTGCAAATAAGAACTTATATTTCCCATAGTTTATACTTACAATTATAGAATAATCATTTGACTGTGAATATGATTTTTTTAATGCTGGATATATATTAATTTCAGCATTATCAGTTTTAACATTAATATTATCATGAATCAAAATAGGCGTTATGTTATTTTTCTCTATAGCTTTTATATATTGATCATATTGCTTACTATCCTTACTATAATCAGCCTGTATAACATTATCTACTTTAAATTCATTAAGTATGGCATCAGCTCCCCCAATATGATCTTTATCCATATGTGTCAATATAAGATAATCAATACTATCAATATTTTTTTCTTTTAATTGGGAAACCACATTATCTTTAGTACTGTTTAGCCCTGTATCTATCATAATATTTTTGTCATCAATTGAAAGAAAAATACTGTCAGCCTTACCAACATTCATAAATGTAATTTCAAATGGAGCATTTTCTATATTATTAACTTCAGCTATTTTTGTAGAGGGACTATCCACGCTTTTTTTTGAATAATCTGAACATCCATTAAGTCCAAAAGATATTCCCAGTGCTGCCATAATTGTTCCAATAAATTTTTTCAATTTGTTTTTTCCCATGTTTTAACTCTCTCCATAATTTAAATATATTAATTTTACTATATAATTTTTTTATGTCAACACTGTGTCTATATTAATTATAATATTAAAATTTATTAAATAAGAAATTACTTTTTATATATTTTCAAGCATTATTTAATGATTTTTCTTATTATGTTATAATTCCATTAACAAAGATTTTAATAGGAGGAATATATGAAAAACTCAATGGAAATGCTTTGTTTCCCAACATATAATAGAGAAAGCAGAGACCTATTAGTATATCAATGTGGAAGAGAAGAATGTACACCAGCTCATTCATTTGGTCCTGCTATACGTGACCATTTTTTAATACATTATATTATTGAAGGAAGTGGCACTTTCCTAGTAAACGGAAAACTATATAAGCTACACAAAAATCAAGGTTTTATAATTTTTCCAGATGACATAACTTATTATGAAGCTGACAATCATACTCCATGGATATATAAATGGGTTGGTTTTAAAGGTATAAAAGCCGAATACTATTTACAATGTGCGGGTTTAACAAAAGAAAATCCTATATTTGAATATTCTAATGGTAAGTTTTTAGAAGAATGTTTTGATAATATGATAAAAGCTTCTAAATTAAAATATGCCTCTGAACTTAAACTTCAAGGGCTATTATCAATATTCCTTTCTGAACTTATAGAACTCTCAAGTATAGACAGTTCTTCTGATTATTACTATAAAGATGTTTATATAAAAAAATGTTTAAATTATATAGAAATGAACTATTCAAGAAAATTACCAATTTCAGAAATTGCTGCTTTATTAGGACTAAATACAAAATATTTCAGTCTTATTTTTAAAGAAAGTATTGGTGTGACTCCTCAACAATACATAATATCTTTTAGATTAAACAAAGCATGCGAACTTATGAAAAATTTCAAATTATCTATTTGTGATATATCTCGTTCTGTAGGCTACGATGATTCTCTTGCTTTTTCAAAAATATTTAAAAAGCAAAAAGGAATGTCTCCGAAAAAATACAGAGAACAATTTATTAATAGCAATAGTGAAAACCTAGACTAGATTTACCTTTCTCATATAACTTCATAGTTTTGTTTAATAATAAAACACTGTATCATTATAATATTTGATACAGTGTTTTAACCTTCTAGTTTATATATTCTTATTTTCTAATAATACATTAAAACTATTTAATTCCTGAAATTTTAAATGTATATTCAATATCTTTACTTGAATCAATACAATATTCCTTTAGGACTGGTGCACCCCAGCTATCATCACCACCAACACCCATCTGCCTTCCAATAATATTAACATTAGTGAAATTAACAGGTGGTAAATCTTCTTGATGAAGAGCATTTTCTAACTCTATGCAGTTATAAGGTAATACGCTAAATTCAAATGGAAGTTCTTCATAAGAAAATCTTAGTCCTTCTCCCTCTTCATTTCTTACTTCAACCCATCTTGTATCAGTTCTATTTCCACATTCTTGTGGCACTAAATACTTAGATAAATTTTTAATAGGAGTACTGCTATACACACCTAACTTTGCACCATCACATCTATCGATATAATTCTCTTCTTTACCTTTTCCATACCATATAAATGAATCAAATTCTGATAATAATCTAAAGTTCATTCCAAGTACAGGTAGTTCAGGAAGTCCATCTACTCCATTATAATGTACTGTTACTTTTATGACTCCATCTTCTTCTATATAATATGAAACATTAACCTTTGTTGATGGAACTGTTGGAAGATCATAAGTATATCTTAAAATAATTGACTTTTCATTTTCATCCATAGAAAAATCACTATATTTTTGTCCAACTGTAGCACTTAACCATTGTGCACATCTGAATTCATGCTTATTCCCTCTATCATTATCAGTTGTTGCTCTCCAGTAATAAGGTTTTGGAACTCTTGTAATGAATTCTTTTCCATAATATCTTAAGGATACTATTCCACCTTCCTGTTTAGAGAATATAACTTTAAAGTCCTTTCCATGAACTCCAATATTAACATCCCCGTGTACAATCTTCAACTTAGTTTCTGATGATTTTTCTTGTTTAATATTTCCTTTTAAAACAGCCTGACCAAAGTTCACTTCATATCCTGCTTTAGCCCAAAGTTCATCTTTCTTTAATAATGTAGAAACAGTTAAAACCACTTCCTTCTCTTTGCTATAGTCTTTTATTGGAAGATTAATATATTTTTCACTTCCAGGATCTACAGATACATTAATTTCCCCATCTTCTAATAGCTCATCTTCTTTTTTAATTGTATATTTTAAAGTGTATTTATCAGTATTTACAAAAAGATTTTGATTTTTTATAAGAACTCCATTTTCATCTGGAATTAATTTTATATTCTGATATAAATATTTAACTTCCTGAGCTTTTGGTGATTCAGTTCTATCAGCAAATATTAAACCATTTCCCGAGAAATTATAATCACTTGGTCTGTCTGTAAAGTCACCACCATATGACAATACTTCGCTACCATCATCAGTAGTTCTATAAAGTGCCTGATCACCGTAATCCCAGATAAATCCTCCTTGATACATAGGATACTTTTCTTCAAGTTCTATGTATTTATTCATTCCTCCACAAGAGTTACCCATAGCATGCATATATTCACAGCTTATATATGGTTTTTGTGGATTGTTATCTAGATATTCTTCAATATCCTTCACTTTTGCATACATTCTGCTTTCCATATCACTAGTCTTATCATATTCTCTATTCCAAAAAACTCCTTCATAATGTACAATACGTGATGGATCTTTTCTTCTAAAATATTCTGACATTTGGAATATATCTTCTCCAGCATATGATTCATTTCCACAAGACCATATTATTACTGAAGGATGATTTTTATCACGTTCAAGCATAGATTCTGCTCTATCTAAGACACAGTCCTGCCATTCTTTAAGATTACCTGGAACATTCCATTCAGGAGAACAAGCACCAAGCTTCTGCCAAGATCCGTGACTTTCAAGATTTGTCTCATCTATTAAATAAATTCCATATTCATCACAAAGTCTATACCATAAACTTTGATTTGGATAGTGGGATGTTCTTACTGCATTAATGTTATGCTTTTTCATAAATTTTATATCATAAATCATATCTTCCTTTGTTATAGAACGACCATGTCTTGCACTAAATTCATGACGATTAACACCTTTAAAAATAATTCTCTTCCCATTGATTTTCATTATTTTATCGTCTAATTCAAAATGTCTAAAGCCTACTTTTTGAGGTATAGCTTCAACTAAATTCCCATCCAAATCCCTTATTAATATTTTTAAAGTATATAAATTAGGTTCTTCTGCGCTCCAAAGCTTAATATCTTTTATATTCATTGATATTGTTAACTCTTTATCTAAATTGACATTTTCATAATATGCAACTTTGTTTCCGCTATTATCTTCTAAATATGATTCTATGCTACCTTCAATAACTCCTGTTACTTTAAGTTCAGCTTTTAATTCAGCATCTTTATAATCATTGCTTAGTTCTGTTTTAACAAAAATATCATTTATATGAGTTTTTGGAACAGCATATAAATATACATCTCTAAATATTCCAGAAAACCTCCAAAAATCCTGATCCTCAATCCAGCTTGCACTACTTCTCTTATAAACTTCAACAGCAAGTTTATTAGATCCGTCTTTTAAGTATTCTGTAATATCAAATTCAGAAGGAGTAAAAGTATCTTCACTGTATCCAACAAATTCTCCATTTAACCACACATAAAAAGCAGTTTCTACACCTTGAAATGAAATAAAAGTTTGCTTATCCTTCAGTCTATCATTAACTTCAAAATACTTAACATAACTTCCTACCGGATTATATGTCTTAGAGATATGTGGTGGCCTAAGTTCATCGTGACCTTCCCATGGATACATTGTATTTATATACTGACATTTATCATATCCCTGTAATTGAATATGTCCAGGTACTTCAATATAATTAAAACCACTTACATCAAAATCTTCCTTATAAAAATCTTTAAGTCTTAAACTTGGATTTTCACTATATGCAAATTTCCACTTGCCATTTAAACATTGTCTTAATGGCATTTTTTCTTCTAAATACATTTCATCTAAATTATCATAAAACCAATGATCAGAATGAGCATCTAATCTATTAACTCTAAATACTTCTGGATTTTCAAGCCAGTCAAGTGTAAATTCTCTTGTGTTCACTATGCATCCTTCTTTCTAATTATATTTTCTGTATGTTAACATCAACTTTATATTGTTGAAAATCTATAAATTGTTTTTTCTTTATATTCTTCTCCTGCTTTAAGCAGAGGAGATTTAAATTCTGGAGTATTGATTGCATTTGGTGCATACTGTGTTTCAAAACATAAAGCACTTCTTCTAATATATGTTGCATTATTCTTTCCAACATCATTTCCATCTAAAAAATTTGCACTATAAAACTGCATTCCAGGCATTGTTGTAAAAACTTCAAGCTTTCTTCCTGTATTCTCTTCTACTATTTCTGCTACTTTTTCAGATATACCTTTATTTATATCTACAACCCAGTTATGGTCAAAGCCACTTCCAATTACAATCTGTTCATAATCACAGTCTATATAATCACCAACTCTCTTAAAATTCCTAAAATCCATAGGAGTTCCTTCTACAGACCTTAATTCTCCAGTTGGTATTGAATTACTATTGTTAGCTGTAAACTTATCCGAGTTTATTTTAACCATATGATTAAGAACATCACCAGAAGCATGTCCAGCTAAATTGAAATATGAATGATTTGTAAGATTTACAACAGTATCTTTGTCACTTACTGCTTTATATTCTATTTCTAATGAATTATCTTCCGTAAGAGTATATTTAACCTTAGTCATAAGATTTCCTGGATATCCTTCTTCACCATCAAAACTGTTATATACAAGTTCTAAAGTATTTGAAGCTTCATTAAAATCAATAATATCCCATACAACTTTGTCAAAACCTATTTTTCCACCATGAAGATGATTTTGTCCACTATTAGTGCATACTCTATATTCTCTTCCATTAATATTAAAAATTCCATTTTCAATTCTATTAGCACATCTTCCAACTACGGCTCCAAAATATTTATCACCATTTTCATAACCTTCAATGGTGTCATACCCTAAAACCACATCATCGTATTTTCCATTTTTATCTTTTGCAATAATTGATACAACTGTTGCACCATAATTTATTATTTTTACCTTCATACCTTCTTCATTTGATAATGTAAATAAATATACATCTTTATTGCTTTGTGTCTTTCCAAAAACTTCTTTTAATATTGCCATTTCCTCACACCCCACATTGTAATAGTTTTCATAATTAAATTTTATATTTATTTTAGTAAAAAGTCAATGTGTTTTTACTTATTTTTTACTAAAATATATTATTTGAAAACCTTTTTAAAATGCTTTATAATCTATAATATAATTTAATAATGTTTTATTATTTTACTTTTGAATTTGAGGTGCTTAAAAATTGAATGATTTTTGTAAAATTCTAATTATCGATGACGAGTTCATTATGAGACAGGGTATCAAATATATGACA
>OGIT01000154.1_pt1 | contig 48880 bp, 36 predicted proteins | sample 1571881 | NCBI WGS metagenome assembly OGIT01 (sample SAMEA2582101, study PRJEB24529) | metagenome | biome: Human gut stool | place: China | collected 2011 | reverse complement strand
GAAGTGGGAGATATAAGTATGGACAGACTCCAAAGAAAGGGGCTCTTGCAGTCTGGAAGTCATCACTTCCTAATTCAGGAGGGTGTGGTCATGTTGCAATTATTGAAAAAATAGAAAACAATAAGATTTACATTTCAGAATCATCATGGCATGGCTCATATTTTAATTATAGAGAGATCTATAATACAGATTATCTTTATGGATATATTTATTTAGATGAACCTAACTTTTAGTTTGCATTTATTTTAATTAATAACTAGTATTTTTTAATTCATATTTGTATAGAAGAAATTAATGTTATATAGTAAATCACCTTAAGAACAGAAGTTATCTGTTCTTAAGGTGATTTTTATGAATACTGTCAAAAAAGAATTTTGTAATTTTATCATCTAAAATAGTATTTTTTTTATCTATATAAGAATTCATATCTATAACTTTGCAGGAATTGCACTTATCTTTTAAAGATTCACTTGATTCATATCTTATATTATCATTTTCCTTGATAATAGATTCTCTTTTATTTGAATTATATTTAACATACATATATTTCATAATAAATCCTCCATAACAATAAAATATAAATAAATTTTCATATGTTTATATATATGTATAAATTATGTAAATAATACCTTGAAGATTAAAATATATTATTAATGTTTTTAGTTAATAATATATTTAGATAAAGTCTTCATATAAAAGTGAAGTCTGCATATTATGACATCTTAATTATTTTAAAAGTTAAATATATTAATAAAGTATATACAAATGTGCATTATTTACTATATAATGTAAATATTATCAATAAGTTAAACATAAGTGTGTAATTAAAGTATATAAGATGAAAAAATGTGAGTTAAAGGATGGTATGAAGAATGTTTGATTTTTTAAACAAAAATAAAAAAGAGGCTGATATAGAAAATACAGAAGAATCAGTGCAAGTAATTAATAACAATAATACAGATGATAGGTTTGCCTTATATTTATTATTCTCAAAAAAGCCAGAGTTTAATATATCAAAAATAGAAAGTCGAATAAGCAAAATATGTGATAGAAATGCAAAAATACAAAATATATTAGAAAAAGAAGATACATTTAATATATATGGGACTGCTGAAATTGATGGAGAAAAATTTAAAATAGTGGGACTTGATATTTCTATTCCTAGTGAAATAACAGAATATACAGTTGGCTGCGCTTATGGTCAGAAAGAAGAACTTGAAGCTATGGAAAATCATAGTTACCATATTATAGCTTTTTATGCAGGTAAAAGCACAGATTATAATACTATATATAATGCTTATGCTAAGCTTGCATATGGATTTTTGGAAGATAACTTTGTTGGAATGGCTAATGGATATGCATGGAATGCAATTTCACCAGGATTATTAAAAGGTTTATTTGAAGATAAAAGAATAGAAGAGATGGCTTATACACCAGCTATGATGGTGTGGAGGAATTTTGTTAAAATGCCATATGGAGATAATGTTTGGTTCGTAACTAAGGGAAATTTTCTTTATGGTGTTCATGAATATGCTTTTAAAGGTGATTCCTTTGAGGACTCACAGCAGGTTTATGATATGTTTGAAGATATTTTTAATTATGAATATACAGAAAGGCCACAAATTGGTGTAGGTCATACTATTCAGCTCGGAGAGGATATTTTCTTAAGATTTAGAGATATTTATGAATTAGAAAATGAGCTTGAAGGTGATGGAATAGGTACACTTGTTTTAGAATTTATCACTGAAGACGAAATAAATAAGTAGAGAGTTTTAATTTTCTAAAGAATTTTTATATTTTATGAAAATTTTAATAATTATATTCAAAAAGAAGAAATAGCTGAAGTTTAAACTTCAGCTATTTCTTCTTTTAGTACATATTCATTTATTGCCTTAATTACTCCATTATCATTATTACTTTCTGCTATAAAATTTCCATATTGTTTCATATCATCATTGGCATTTTCCATAACAAAACTATAGTGAGCTTCTTTAAGCATTTCAATATCATTGTAAAAATCGCCAAATACCATTGTTTCTTCATAAGAAATGTTGAAACATTCCTGAATTTCTTTAAGAGCAGCCCCCTTGTTTACAGACTTACCATTAATATCTACCCATAGTTCGCCTGAAACTACAACTTTATTTTCATCACCAAAAAGGGGATTTAAAACTTTATATGAATTTTCTGAAGAGATATTAAGATCACATATGGCAATTTTAAATATGTTATCATCAACATCATAAATGTTATCTACCACATGTTTTTCAATATAATATTTATCTATTTCTTTCAAATAATCATCAGAGCATGGCATATGATATGCTCCATTTACTCCACATAAAATTACAACTGTATTTTCTATTTTTTCACATGCTTTTATAACTGCATGTACAACGTCCTTTTTTAATCCATTTATAACAGGCTTCATGTCATTTAATACAACATAAGATCCGTTATCGCAAATATAATCTAGGTAGTCGCTTTTAGGCTTAAAATTTTCATAGAGTGTTTTATAAGGTCTGCCGCTGGCAGCAACAAATTTTATGTTTCTTTCCTTTAATTTTTCAAGCATTTCAAAGAATCCTTCTGGAAGGCAGCCTTTTTCATTTAATAAAGTTCCATCCATGTCTGTTGCTATTAATTTTATCATTATATGTCACCTCGTATAACTATTTATATTTTAGTATGTATATTGCTAATAATTATTTTACATTAAATATAAGAAATGTTTAATATATATTTAAAGGATAATTCTCAATTATTAATTAGATTATATATTATTAAAGCCATATTTCTATTAAATCTTAATTGGAAATATGAAGAAATAGAAATATAGCTGTATAAAATATTACGCTAAGAACGAATCTTATTACGCTATTTTATCTCATGCCTAGCTACTGTAAAACTCACACTTTTTTATGATATATAACAGCATCACACCCTAGACTAGGTGTACATTGATTGTATAAGTTCAACTAAGATTCAGACATGGGATTAAGCCCATCTTGAATCAAGTTCCACTTTATGTTCGGAATCTTTACACTACTAATTATATATAAAAAAATCTTTAAAATCAAGAACTAATAATAACAAACAATAATAAATAATAATAAAATAAAAAGAAAATAATAATAAATAATAAATATATGATATAATTAAATTAATCTAAGAAGATATTTATTATTAAATATGCAATAAAAGGAAGTGAGATAATGTTTCTAGAAGAAAGATATTCAAAAATAATTGAACTTGTAAATAAGAATGGAAGAGTTGCAGTTAAAGATCTTGCAAAAGAATTTGAAGTAAGTGAAGATTGCATAAGAAAGGACCTACGGGAACTTGAAAATAGAAAGAAGTTAAAAAGAGTTTATGGAGGTGCAATAGTAAATAGAGGTCATAGTGATATAAAATCTGTTGATGAGAGAAAAAACGTAAATACAGAAATAAAAAAGCAGATTGCAGAGAATGCAATTGATATCATAGAAGAGAAAGATATAATTTTTCTTGATGTATCAACCATTAATCTTGAAATAGCAAAAAAATTAAAAGATTCACAAATCAAAATCACAGTTGTAACAAATATGCTTGAAATTGCTATGGAATTAAAAAAATGTACTAATATAATGATTATAACTGTAGGGGGGACATTTAATTCAGAAGTTGGAGCAGTTATAGGTGCAGCTGCAGACAGGTACATAAAAAACTTTACTTATGATAAATGCTTTATAGGAGTGTGTGGGATAAATAAGGAAAGTGGGGATGTAAGCACAATAAATCTTGAAGATGGAAATACAAAAAAAACAATAATAGAATGTTCTAATAAAAGCTATCTTGTAATGGAAACTGAAAAGTATAATTATGATGAGTTTTATAAGTTTGCAAAATTAGATGAAGTAACCGGAATTATAACAGAAAATTAAATAAAATAATATGCGAAAAAATATAATAGAAATAAATAAATTTCAAACAAAATAAAAAATATTTTAATAAAATAGAAATATGAAAAAAGCTTAACAAGCTTTTTAGTTAACAATTAAAAGTTTCTGTAGAAAAACACAGATTTTCTACAGAAACTTTTAACATTAAATCCTCTAAAACTATTGAATTCACTAGATTTTACATGTACAATCATTATAATTTCCTGAATAAGAAGTGTATCCTTAATAAAAGATTAAATTATACAGTAAAAAGTTTAAGGACTTATTTATAGAAGAGGAAAAATAAGCTTTACTATAGATTCTAGAGTTTTTGTTTTAAAGCTACGTTTATTATGATCTTCTATGGAAAGAAATTTACAGTCATTCATATCATTTATAAATATATTTTCGTTGTATGAAGTTACATCAGAATCATAAATAATTGCATTAATTTCAAAATTGAGTTTAAAACTTCTGATATCTAAATTTGCAGTACCTATACTGCATATACATCCATCTGCACATATTGTTTTAGCATGAATAAATCCTTTTTTATATCTGTAAAATTTTATTCCGCTTTTTATAAGTGTATCTATTGAGGCACTTAATGCATAAGCCATAAAAAAATGATCGGCTTCATCTGGAACCATTATTCTTACATCAACACCTGAAGATGCAGCTAATTTTAATGCCATTATCATAGGCTCATCAGGAACAAGATAAGGTGTTTGAATATATATGTTTTTACGTGCATTATTTATTATTTTTAAATATGAGTTTCTTATATATTCTTCAAGATTGTCAGGTCCGCTTGAGATTATTTGTATTCCAACTTTGTTGAATGTTTTTAAATAATTTGCTGGAGTACTGCTTTTACTTGAATTTATGGTAGAATTAAATTTATTATTTTTGCTCATTAATTCATTTTTATGTTGTTTAATTGCATCAAGAAATAAATCACTTAAAACATAAGCTTCATCAACAGAAGGAGTCAATTTTGTAAGAACATATTGTTTTTCATCAATTGATTCTTTTGCAGCATATTCCCAGTCAAGAGTAAAACGCTTTTGAAGTTCAAGAACTGCATCACCTTTTATTCTTAAATGAGTATCTCGCCAGAAATCAAACTGTTTTCCTTTATTTACATATTCATTACCTACATTAAATCCACCTACATATCCAGTTCTTCCATCAATTATTACTATTTTACGATGGTTCCTATAATTTATACGTAAGTTTACAAAACTAAAAATACTAGGAAAGAAAAATGAGAATTTTATTCCCAGACTTTTTATGTACTGAATATTTTTCTTTTTTAATGAACTTGATCCCATACCATCAACTAAAAGCCTTACTTCAACGCCTTCTGAAACTTTTTTACCAAGAAGATTTAAAAGTTCCATTCCAAGATCATCACATCTAAAAATATAATATTGTATGTTTATAAAGGATACTGCACCTTTGATATCATCTATTAAATCTCTAAATTTATCTTCACCATTTATATAAGTTTTTACAGAATTATTGTCTGTATAGACACTGCCATTTGTATTATAATTCATTTTTATTAAATCAAGACAATATTGATCATTTTCTGATGAATCATAAGTGCTTTTAAATTTATCAAGAATATGTTTTAATTTGTTTTTATCAATTTTTGCTTTTTTACTGAAGATTTTTTCCTTTGATATGTTTTGACCTAAACATATATATAAAATAAAACCTAAGAATGGGAAAATAGCGAGAACTAAAAGCCATGCCCAGGTTGTGGTTGAATCACGTCTTTCAATAAAGATTAGAGAAACAGCACAGGAAATATCTAATAATAAAAGTATAGCCGTTAGTATAATGTAAATGTTCATGTTATCACCACTTTTATGTTTTTTATTATATATTTTTTCTCCATTCATAGACTATTTTTGTCTCAATATTTTAGTTTTATACTCTTTATAAAAATTTAATAGTTGTTTACCTATATTAGTAATATTTAAATTAGTATTATAAAAATTATCAATTACTACTTTTCAAATGTGGAAAAACAATATATAATAAAGAAAAGGAAATTAAGTAATAATTATTATTAATTATTACTAGTTACTGATTACTTTACTAATACAGACCTTATAATAAGATCGTATAATAAAAAATATACAAAAGAAAATGAGGTAGACGCGATGAGAAAAATGAAAACAATGGACGGTAATACAGCTGCCGCTTATATATCATATGCATTTACAGAAGTAGCTGCAATTTATCCTATAACACCATCTTCACCAATGGCAGAACATGTTGACGAATGGGTGGCAAAAGGAACTAAAAATATATTTGGACATCCAGTTAAGGTTGTAGAAATGCAATCAGAAGCAGGAGCAGCAGGAGCTGTTCATGGATCACTTCAAGCTGGTGTTTTAACTACAACTTATACAGCATCACAAGGATTACTTTTAATGATGCCAAATATGTACAAGATTGCAGGAGAAAGACTTCCTGGAGTTATTCATGTAGCTGCAAGAGCACTTGCTACATCTTCATTAAATATCTTTGGAGATCACCAAGACGTTATGTCAGCACGTGCAACTGGATATGCAATGCTTGCAGAAGGTTCAGTACAGGAAGTTATGGATTTAGCACCTGTTGCACACTTAACTGCATTAAAATGTAGAATGCCATTTATGAACTTCTTTGATGGATTTAGAACTTCTCATGAGGTACAAAAAATAGAAGTTTTAGAATATGACGAATTAGCTAAGTTAGTTGACAAAGATGCACTAGAAAACTTTAGAAATAATGCGTTAAATCCAAATCATCCTGTAACAAGAGGAACAGCACAAAATCCTGATATATACTTCCAAACTAGAGAAGCTGTTAACAAATTCTACGATGATATTCCACAAGTAGTTGAAGAATATATGAGTGAAATAACAAAGCTTACAGGAAGAGAATATCATTGTTTCGATTATTATGGAGCAGAAGATGCAGATAAAATAATCATAGCAATGGGATCAGTTACAGACGTAATTGAAGAAACTATTGATTACTTAAATGCTCATGGAGAAAAGACTGGTTTAGTTAAAGTAAGACTTTATAGACCGTTCTCAATAGAAAGATTATTAAAGGTTATCCCACAAAGTGTTAAAAAGATAGCTGTTTTAGATAGAACAAAAGAACCAGGTTCAATTGGTGAACCATTATACTTAGATATTTTAAGAAGTTACGCTGGAAAAGCTAATGCACCACAAATAATAGGTGGAAGATTTGGTTTAGGTTCAAAAGATCCAACACCATCTCATATTGCAGGGGTATTTGCTAACTTAGATAAAGAAGAACCAAAGAACGGATTCACTATAGGTATAGTTGATGATGTTACTAACACTTCATTAGAAGTTGTTGAAATTGATGCTGCGAAGCCAGGAACAACTGCTTGTAAGTTCTGGGGACTAGGATCAGATGGTACTGTTGGTGCTAACAAGAATGCAATCAAAATAATAGGTGACCATACTGATATGTATGCTCAAGGTTACTTCCATTACGATTCTAAGAAATCAGGTGGTATAACTGTATCTCACTTAAGATTCGGTAAAGAACAAATAAAATCACCATACTTAATTGATAAAGCAGATTTTGTTGCTTGTCATAATCAGGCTTATGTTTACAAGTATAATGTATTAGCTGGATTAAAGAAAAATGGTAAATTCTTATTAAATACAATCTGGTCGCCAGAAGAAGTAGAAAGTAAATTACCAGCAGAAATGAAGAGATACATTGCAGAAAATGAAATTGAATTCTACACATTAAATGCTGTTAAGATAGCACAGGAAATAGGTCTTGGTGGAAGAATCAATATGATAATGCAATCTGCATTCTTCAAGATAGCTGACATAATTCCATTAGAAGATGCTGTTAAATACTTAAAAGACGCAGTAGTTAAATCATATGGGAAAAAAGGTGAAAAGGTTGTTAGCATGAACCATGATGCAATTGACACCGGTATAAACTCAATTGTTAAAATTGAAGTTCCTTCTTCATGGAAAGATGCAAAGGATGAAGTTCACGAAGCAAAAGCTGAATCTAAAGAAATTCCAGCATTTATTAAAGATATCGTAGTACCAATGAACAGACAAGAAGGAGACAGTATTCCTGTTTCAACATTCTTAAGAGAAGGTATGGATGATGGTACATTCATGCATGGTACTTCGGCATATGAAAAGAGAGGGGTTGCAGTTAATGTTCCAGAATGGGATTCATCAAAATGTATACAATGTAACCAATGTGCATTTGTATGTCCTCATGCTGCAATAAGACCATTCTTATTAAATGAAGAAGAAGCTAATAATGCTCCAGAAAGTGTTAAATTAGTACCAGCTAAAGCATTAAAGAGCGAAGAAACATTACAATACAGCATAGGTGTTACACCACTTGACTGTACTGGATGTGGAAACTGTGCACAGGTTTGTCCAGCACCAGGTAAGGCTCTTATCATGAAGCCACAAAATACTCAAGAAGATCAAATCGAAGCTTGGGATTATGCTGTGGAAAAAGTTAAGAACAAGAATCCTATGAACAAAAATACTGTTAAGGGAAGTCAATTTGAACAACCATTACTTGAATACAGTGGAGCTTGTGCTGGATGTGGAGAAACTCCATATGCTAAGCTTGTAACACAATTATTCGGTGATAGAATGATGATAGCAAATGCTACAGGATGTTCATCAATATGGGGAGCATCAGCACCAGCAAGTTCATACACTAAGAACCAAGAAGGACACGGTCCAGCATGGGCAAATTCACTATTTGAAGATAATGCTGAATTTGGTCTTGGAATGCAGTTCGGTGTTGAAGCAATAAGGGATAGAATTGAAGCTAATGCTAAGAAGGCAATTGAAACTGGTGTTTCTGAAGATGCAAAAGTTGTATTAGAAGATTGGATAGAACATAAAAATTCTGGCGAAGCTACAAGACAAAGAGCAGAAAGAGTTATGGAAGTGTTAGAAAATGAAAATAACGAATTTGCTAAAGCTATCTTAGAAGATAAAGATTTCTTAATGAAGAGATCACAATGGATCTTTGGAGGAGATGGATGGGCTTACGACATCGGATACGGTGGACTTGACCACGTTCTTGCTTCAGGAGAAAACGTAAATGTATTGGTATTTGATACAGAAATTTACTCAAATACTGGCGGTCAGTCTTCAAAGTCTACTCCAACAGCTGCAATAGCTAAGTTTGCTGCAAGTGGTAAGAAGACTAAGAAGAAAGATTTAGGTATGATGGCAATGAGCTACGGATATGTATATGTTGCTCAAATAGCTATGGGAGCTGATAAAAATCAAGCACTTAAGGCAATAGCAGAAGCTGAAAGCTATGATGGACCATCATTAATAATTGCATATGCTCCATGTATCAGCCACGGTATTAAAGTTGGTATGGCTAATACTCAAGCTGTAGAAAAGAGCGTTGTAGATTGTGGTTACTGGAATCTTTATAGATACAACCCAACATTAAAAGGAACTAAGAATCCATTTACTTTAGATTCTAAGGAACCAAAAACAAGTTTTAGAGACTTCTTAATGAGTGAAGTTAGATATGCATCACTTGCAAAGGCATTCCCTGAAGCAGCAGAAGAATTATTTGCTAAAACAGAAGCTGATGCAATGGAAAGATATGCAACTTATAAGAGATTAGCAAGTCAAGAATAGAATTTAATTGACCAGTTATAGTTGACAGTTAAAGAGGAACTCTATTAGGAAGATTTCTAGAAAATAAAAATTAAAGAAACCCTTAGGTTTCCTGTGGAAACTGTCAACTGTTACTTGTTAACTATAAAAAGATGCCTGATCATAATAAATTAGAAATTTTTTAGTTATTATTTCTGATTAATTATGACAGGTATCTTTCTTTATTCTTTGAAAGAACCCAAAAAAAGTTTTAAAAACTTTGTATGAGTAAAAAAATTGATGGTTAATTTTTAAGTGTAATCTATACATAATTGTTTTTTTAAATAGTTATAATTTGACTATATATTATCTATAAATAGTAGAAGATTTCATTTACATAATTTCTATGAAGATTTAATATATATTAAGTATGAATTATTAGAATTTAGTCATATAAGAATCTAATAAGGAATATTTGATGGAATATTATAAAATCAATAATATGAATGAAGTAAAAGTTTTCATAAGAAATGATTGAAAATATTTTTATTTTTAGTATTTATTATTATATTATTATACTGGATTTCTATTTTTAAACGAAAATTGTTGAAAATATAGCATGCATACCATATAATTAATATTATAATGACAATAATTTATAAGTCGAAATATGCGTTATAAAAGAGTTGGACTTTATAGTAAAGTTATACAATCAGGGGGTATAGAAGTATGAAAGATACTAGAATTTTAATAGTTGATGATTCTCCATTCCAAATCGCATTATTAAGTGATGTACTAGAAGAACAAGGTTTTGAAGTAGTGGGACAAGCTATGTCTCTTGAAGAAGTAAAAAGTGAGGTTAAGAGAACAAAACCAGATCTTGTTACCATGGATTTAACGATACCAGGAACAGATGGGTTTGAATGTACAAAAGCTGTACATGATATCGATAGCAATATAAAAGTTATAGTTGTAAGTTCAATGATGGATGAAGAACTTATAAATAAAGCTAAAAAACTTGGAATAAGTGGTTTTATTCAAAAACCTGTAGATACTGAAGAATTGACACTTCTTATTAATAGGGTAATGGCAGATGAAGATTTGTTTTGTGAATTGGAAATTTTATATTTAGGGGCTTATACTGAGGCAACTTTAAATATATTTAACAGATTAACAAAAACTGTACCTGAAATTACTAATATTAGTTTTGAAAATAAGGAAAAAACAAGTGCAGGAATATCTATTGTACTTGGAATAATAGGAAAATATAGTGGAAGACTTATTATGGACATGTCTCTTGAGACTGCAGAAAAGTTTTCAGAATGCCTTCTTAGAAGAAAGGCAAAAAATAACGAAGAAGTTTTAAATGTTGTTTCAGAAGTAGCAAATATGCTTGCTGGAAATGGATGTTCAATAATAAATAAGAAAAATAAAGTATTTGGTCTTAGAGTAGCACCTCCAACGACGATACATGGAGAATCAATAAATATTTCTAAAGCTGAACTTGAATGTAATTTTTCGGCTGATATAAAAAGTGAATTTGGGGATATTTCATTAAATTTAGGTTTCAGAAGAGGTGAAAGTGAATGGATGTCAGACATATAAATCCAGTAATAGAATCAGTAGGCAATATAATGCCACAATTAGGATTTGCTGAAGTCTCAAAAAAGGGAGTAACTTTAAAAGATAGGAATATTCAAAGTCCAGGTGTAGTTATAATAATAGGACTTATAGGTGACGTTAAAGGAAATATTATTTATGGATTATCTATAGATAATGCAAAAAAGATAGCTTCACAGATGATGATGGGAATGCCCGTTGACGATTTCAATGAAATGGCACAAAGTGCAATTTCAGAACTTGTAAATATGCTTACAGCAAATGTAGCAACAAATTTTTCAAGAGATAACATAACAGTAGATATATCAACTCCTACACTTATTCAAGGGGAATTTACAGCTAATGCAAGTACTGATAAAGTTGTTTGTGTTGAGATGGATGTAGATGGAATAAATATTCAAATTAATATTTCTCTATCTTAAATATATTTAAGAGCAAAGCATAGATAGTGTCTTTGCTTTTTTTCATTTATAAAGCTAAAAAACTTTCCTAAGTATATAGTTTATTATTATAGATAACTATACACTTAAGGAAAGTTTTTATTATTTATTCTTCTTTTCAAGAAGTAAAAGTTTTTCTTTTAACTGAATACCACCACCGTATCCAACAAGACCTCCATTTGTACCTATTACACGATGACATGGTATGAAGATAAATATTGGATTTCTATTATTTGCACTTCCTACAGCACGGCAGGCTTTTTCATTACCTATGCTGATAGCAACATCTTTATATGAGCAGGTAGAGCCATATGGAATTTTTAATAAAACATCCCAAACCTTCTTTTGAAATTCCGTTCCCTTTGGATTAAGAGGAAGATCAAATGACTTTCTAATACCTTTAAAGTATTCATTAAGCTGTGTATGTGCTTTCCTTATCATAGGAGATTCTATAATTCTATCGGCTTTAAAGGATGAAATACCAATGACTGTTTCAATAATAAAATTATCTTTTTCACATATTGTTATTTTCCCAAAGTCTGTATCATAAGTAAATGAATTTATCATCAATAACAAACTCCTTTCACAAGTATGTAGTAATTATAATATTACTACATACTGATGTAAATAATATATATTTCAATTATATATTTTAATAAACATTGTCCTTTAAACTAAATATATATGCTCTAATATATATTCTTCATATAATCTTATAAATCATGTAAGGATTTTTTCCTAAATTGTCAATTCTTAATTGGAACTTATACATATTTGTAATAAATTTTAAATTATTAAACAATACAAATTACAATAAAATATCGTGATTAAAAACATCAAGATCAAGTTGTCCACCTATTCCAGGAATATATCCTTCAGAGGTATACTGATGTCCGGCTTTTGAATTCCAAACACTATTTCCAGGAAGGGAGAATGGAGAATCATTATAATTTGCTTCCCATAGTGAATATGATGATAAGCTTGAGTCAAAATTGTTTATAAAGTTAGTATAAGTATATATGCAAACATCCATATTACTCAATTTTTTAAACTCATTTATAAATCTTACAGTATAATTTAATGCTGTTGAAGAACTTACTTCAACATCCACACAAGGTTTAAGATCATTAGGCTTGTCTTTAATGCATTGATAAAAAAGTCTTGCTTGATCTTCTGGAGAGCTTGTACCTGTTAAGTAGTGATAAAATCCAACTTTAAGTCCAGCAGCCTTAGCATTCTTGCAGTTTCCGTCTGCATACTGATCTACAAAGTAATCACTTTCAGAAGCTTTCATATAAACAGCTTTTATACCAGCTTGTTTAACAGCGTTAAAGTCTACATATCCATTATGGTTGCTTATATCTATTCCTTTAAATACGCTTTCTTGAATTCCTTTATTTTTACTTTTATAATCACATTCTTCAGTGTTGATATTTATATTTTTATTTGTAAAATATAGGTCTATGTCAGGTTCTGTTTGATTTGAAGGAAGAACAAGTTTTCCATTTGAATCAAGTGTATATCCATCGATGGCTTTATCAGTGACTTTAGCACCATTGTTATCAAGATAGAAAATATCTTTTCCAATACCTATCCAGCCACTTCTTAAAGCACCACTCTTATTAAAATAATAATCTTTTCTATCAATTGTATGCCAACCAGTGGACATGCTTCCGTCTTCTTTTAAATAGTATTTTAAATTATTAGAGATGAACCAGCCAGTTTTCATGGTTCCATCTTCGTTAAAATAATACCATTTATTATTAGATAATAACTTCCAACCAGTGAGCATATCTCCACTATTATTGAATAGATATGTATTATCTTTATCTTTAACTAATCCTGTAGCCATGATTCCAGACTCATCAAGGTAGTACTTTTTGTTGTCTATAGTAATCCATCCAGTCTTTTTCTCACCATTACTGTCAGAGTAGTACCACTTTGTATCATCTAAAATCCATCCTGTAAGTAACTTGCCAGAAGGATCAAAATAGTACCATTTATCATCTATATTAGTCCAGCCTTTAGCTTTTTTATTATCATCAGTGTAATAATATTTATTGCCATCCGTTGTATTCCAGCCTTTTAAATTTTTTGCTGAAGTGTTTTCATTTTCTTCTTTTTGTAAGCTACTATTGTTTTCGTATTGTTGTAAATCAACAGATTGTCCTAATGTTTCGTGTGATGCTGCGTAAGATGCTATTGGTAATCCAGCAGTTATTACTGTAATAGCAACTATAACAAGTTTTTTTATACTGTTCACTGTTATGTCTCCTTATTTAATTTAAATATTTAATATTCATTTCTGAGTATTATTTCAATTAAATATTGTAACATATTTACATAATAATTATAAAAATGTAATAAAAATATAATAATTTTTCTATAACATGAGGAACAATATTGTAGAATTTGAATAAAGTATTTATTAGACATATTGATAAAATTCGATTTGAAGAATATAATAGAAATATAAGAAAAATATATGTGAGGTGAGAATTTGGAAAATAGATACGAAATGAATGCTAAAGTTTTTAAAGCTTTTTGTGATGAAAATAGATTAATGATAATTGAAATGCTACAAAATGGAGAAAAGTGTGCATGTCATCTATTGGAACAAATGAATATAAGTCAATCTACATTATCACATCACATGAAAATACTTTGTGAATCAGGCATTGTTGTAAGTAGAAAAGAAGGAAAATGGACCTACTATTCAATCAGCTCTGAAGGAAGCAAATATGCTTGCGAACTATTAAAAGAGCTAACACAAGTTATTTCTAATAAAAAGTGTGATGATAGCAGATGCCATACATAATTTAAGGCCATCTTTTTAGATGGTTTAAAAAATACTTTACATATCGAAAAAAATAGATATGAATTATATATGTTGGAGTGATAAAAATGAAAAAAATGATTATTTTTGACCCAGCTATGTGCTGTTCAACAGGGGTATGTGGTCCATCTGTAAATCCTGAATTATTAAGGGTTGCTACAACTATTAATGTTTTAAAAAACAAAGGAGTAATTATAGAGCGATATAATCTATCTCAAAATCCGCAGGCTTTCATTGATAATAAAACAATCAGCGATATATTAAATTCTAATGGAGTTAAGGTACTGCCTGTAACTATGGTAGATGGTATTGTTGTAAAGCATGGAAGTTATCCTACAAATGAAGAATTCTGTTCATTGCTTGGCATACCAGCAGAATTTTTAAAAAGCAATATAAAAATCAAAAGAAGTGAAAAGTGTAATTGCAAAGGAGGATGCTGTTAAATTAATTGATATAAATACAATTCCCAATGATTACTTTTGAAAAGAGATGAAAAAATATGTTCAATAAATTTAATATAGATAATATTAATTTGACAAAATATTTATTTTTTACAGGAAAAGGTGGTGTTGGCAAAACTTCAACAGCATGTGCAGTAGCATTAAATCTAAGTGATAGTGGAAAGAATATAATGCTTGTAAGTACTGATCCAGCATCTAATTTACAGGATGTATTTAATACTAATTTAAATAATAAAGGTACAAAAATAAAAGAAACACATAATCTTACAGTAGCAAATTTTGAACCAGAGCAGGCAGCAAAGGAATATAGAGAAAGTGTAATTGATCCTTATAGAGGTAAATTTCCAGAAAGTGTATTGAAAAATATGGAAGAGCAGCTTTCAGGATCCTGTACCATAGAAATTGCTGCATTTAATGAATTTGCAGGAATGATAACTAATTCCGACGTGGAAGATAAATATGATTATATTATATTTGATACAGCACCAACAGGCCATACTTTAAGAATGCTTCAGTTACCATCAGCATGGAGCAGTTTTATTACTGAAAGTAAACATGGAGCATCTTGTTTAGGACAGCTTGCTGGGCTTGAAAGTAAAAAGTCAATGTATAAACAAGCTGTTGAGACTCTAGCTAATAAAGATAAAACTACCCTTATTTTGGTATCGCGTCCGGAGAATACACCTTTAAAAGAAGCAGAGAGAGCATCATTTGAGTTAAGTGAATTAGGAATTAAAAACCAAATGCTTATTATTAATGGAGTTATGCAGGAACATGACGATGAGATATCAAATGCAATTTATCATAAACAGCATAAAGCATTAAGTGAAATTCCACAAGGATTAAAGAACATTGAAACATTTGAAATTCCATTAAGACCGTATAATATAACTGGTTTAGAAAATGTCAGGGCATTATTGAAAGAAGATCATGTACAATATTCACAAGAAGTATTAAAGGTATCATCAATAAAGAAACTTAATGATATTGTAGATGATATTTATGATAATAATAAAAAAGTCATATTCACAATGGGAAAAGGTGGAGTAGGTAAAACAACAGTAGCAGCAGCCATTGCAATAGGTTTAGCTAAGAAAGGAAAAAAAGTTCATTTGACTACTACTGATCCTGCAGGACATTTAAAATATGTATTAGATGAAAGTTATGGGATAACATTAAGCAATATAGATGAAAAGGAAGAACTAGAAAAGTACAAAAATGAAGTTTTAAATAAAGCACTGAAGAATAATATGACCGAGGAAGATATTGAATATATAGAAGAAGATTTAAGGTCTCCGTGTACTCAGGAAATAGCAGTATTTAGAGCTTTTGCAGATATTGTTAAAAAGTCAGATGATGAAATTGTAGTAATAGATACAGCACCGACAGGACATACATTATTATTATTAGAATCAACTGAAAATTATAATAGAGAAATTTCAAGAAGTGAAGGAGATATTCCTCAATCAGTTATTGAATTACTTCCAAAATTAAAAGATAATAGTATGACAGAAGTGGTAATTGTAACACTTCCAGAAGCAACACCAGTATATGAAGCAGTAAGGCTTAAAGCGGATTTAGACAGAGCGCAGATTTATAATAAATGGTGGGTGATTAATTCAAGTTTGTATAAAGCTGGTGTTACAAATAAAATATTAAAAGTAAAGGCATTAAATGAAGTAAAGTGGATAAATAAAGTAAATGAAGTATCACGAGAAAGATTTGCAATAATAGATTGGAAGTCAGAAGAAGTTAAAGGTGATAATCTCATTGGTTTGTTAAAATAAAATTTTAAAAATAACATTATGTTGAGAAAGGTTGATAAACATGAAGAAAAAAGTAGCATTTATCTGTGTTCATAATTCTTGCAGATCACAAATGGCAGAGGCACTTGGTAAAATTTTTGGAGGAGATGTTTTTGAAAGTTATTCAGCTGGAACTGAAACTAAACCAGAAATTAATCAAGATGCAGTAAGAATAATAAAAGATTTATATAAGGTGAATATGAACGAAACTCAAAAATCAAAATTGCTGACAGATATACCAAAGATAGATATAGCAATAAAAATGGGATGTAATGTAGTATGTCCATATTTGCCAGCAAAGCATACAGAAGATTGGGGACTTGATGACCCTACAGGAAAAAGTGATGAAGAATTTATAAAAACAGCTAAAGTCATTGAAGAAAAAATTAAAGACCTTGCTTTAAGAATAAAAAATAATGAATTGTAAATAAGTTTATAATGCGGCTCTACTAATAAATGTAGAGTTTGTATATAGTTATTGAAAAGAGGAGAAATATTTATGTTGGAGAATAAAGGAAGAGGATTGGGCATATTTGAAAAATACTTAACATTATGGGTAGCAACATGTATAGTAATAGGAATTGCAGTAGGAAAGTATTTACCTATAATACCTGATACTCTAAATAAGTTTGAATACTATAACGTATCAATACCAGTGGCAATTTTAATTTGGCTTATGATATATCCAATGATGCTTAAGATTGACTTTACAAGTATAGTAAATGCTACTAAAAAACCTAAAGGACTTATATTAACTTGCATAACTAACTGGATTATAAAACCATTTACTATGTATGCAATCAGTGCATTTTTCCTTTTTGTAGTGTTTAAAAATTTAATACCATCAGACCTTGCAAGAGATTATTTAGCAGGAGCAGTGCTTTTAGGTGCAGCACCATGTACTGCAATGGTATTTGTGTGGAGCTATTTAACCAAAGGAGATCCAGCCTATACTTTAGTTCAAGTTGCTGTTAATGATTTGATAATTTTAATAGCTTTTGCACCAATAGTAGCATTTTTGCTTGGAGTTTCTAATGTGAAAGTACCAATAGAAACTTTGATTCTTTCAACAGTATTATTTGTCGTTATACCGTTAGGATTAGGTTATTTAACAAGATGCATAATCACAAAGAAAAAGGGCGCAGATTACTTTAACAATATATTCTTAAAAAAATTCGATAATATTACAATAATAGGTCTGCTTTTAACTTTAATAATTTTATTTTCATTCCAAGGAGATATTATTTTAAAAAATCCACTACACATCCTATTAATTGCAGTGCCTCTTACAATCCAAACATTTTTTATATTTACAATAGCTTATTTTGGAGCTAAATTATTAAAGTTACCTCACAATATCGCAGCGCCAGCAGGAATGATTGGAGCTAGCAATTTTTTTGAACTTTCTGTTGCAGTAGCCATATCTTTATTTGGCCTTGAAAGTGGAGCAGCAACAGCTACAGTAGTAGGTGTTCTTGTGGAAGTTCCTGTAATGCTTGCACTTGTTAAGATAGCAAATAATACTAGAGGATGGTTTAAAAGTAATTGAAGAGTATAGTATGTTAGTTTATAGAGAAAACTAATAGTGGTTTACAAGAGATAATAATTTTATGACTTCACATGTAAAACTCAATATTTAATAAAAAATTATATTAAAAAGGAGAATTAGTATTATGAAATATTATCTTATGACTTATAGTGCAGAAATCAGATATAGTGGAAACAGAGTTTATTTTAGTAAAGCTATAGATACTGATCCAATTGATTACTTTATTAGAATGAAAGAGGAAGAAGGCAAGCAGAAGTTAAGCCATTATACAGAGTTTGCAATAAACTTTGTAAGTGAAATAAGTAAGGAACAATATTCAAAATTAGCAGATAATTAAAGTAATTAAAGCGATAGACTATTGTTTTTAGTTTATCGCTTTATAGGATTTTATAAAAAATAGGAGACAATATGAAAAAAATAGATTTAACTAAAGGGAGAGTCATTTCAGTTATAGCTGCACTTGCACTTCCAATTATGGGAAGTTCATTACTTCAGTTCACTTATAATTTAATTGATATGATATGGGTAGGAAAGCTTGGGAGTAATGCAGTTGCAAGCATAGGTTCATCAAGTTTATATGTTAATATAGGAAATGCAATAAATGCATTAGTTGTTATTGGAACAGGAATAAAAGTAGCCCATGCAATTGGGAGAAAAGATAATGATGAAGTAAACAAATATATTAATTCTGGAAGAATAATGAATCTTATTATGGGAATTGTTTTTGGCATAGTACTAATTTTTGCAGGTAAAGGTTTCATAGGTTTTTTAGGATTAAATAATTCTGAAGTTGAAAAAAATGCATATTATTATTTAGCATTGAATGCACCTATTTTATTTTTTGCTTTTTTCAATATGATGTATACAAGAATCCTGGGTAGTTTTGGAAATAACAAACTTGCATTTAAAATTAATGGAGTAGGTGTAATTTTAAATATAATTCTTGATCCTGTGTGTATTTACATTTTTAACTTAGGGGTAATAGGAGCTGGAATTAGTACACTTATTGCTAATATAATAATGTTTATCTTGTTCAGAATAAAATCAAATGGAATTTTAAAATATAAATTTGGTATAGGAATAGATTATATTAAAATAAAAGAAATTTGTATTTTGGGATTTCCAATGGCGTTTCAAAGAGTTTTATTTACAATAATAAATATATTCTTAGCTAAGATAATTGCAATATTTGGTTCAGATGCAATAGCAGCACAAAAAGTAGGAGTTCAGATAGAATCAATAGCATATATGGTTATTGGAGGGTTAAATGGAGCCGTTGCAAGCTTTACAGGACAGAATTTTGGAGCAAAGAGATTCGATAGAATAAAAGAAGGATATAAAAGTTCTTTAAAAGTAGGAATAGCATATGCATTGGCTATGGCAGGTATATTTTTTATCTTTAATAGGCCAATAATTAAATTATTTATAAGTGATGAAGAAACCATTGCTATAGCCGCATCATATTTACAAGCAGTAGCCTTTTCTCAAGCATTCAGTGCAGTAGAAATGATATCTAATGGATTTTTCACTGGAATTGGAAAACCTAATATTCCAGCAGCAATAAGTATTATATTTACAAGTTTAAGAATTCCATTTGCACTAGTTTTAATTAAGCCTTTTGGAATAAATGGAATATGGATAAGCATTTGTTTATCAAGTATTCTTAAAGGACTTTCTGCATATTTATTATATAAAATTGAACTTAGGAAAGAAAACTTCTCAATTAATTATATAGAGAGTTGAAAATGGTAGATTCTAAATGAATCTATCATTTTTTAGGCTATAAATTAAATAATGACATAAAAATATTTAGTGAAAGTATGATAAAATCTTATTTTGTGTTAAACTTACTAATGAAAGATAAAGCTTATTATAATAACAAAGATAGGATTAGTAATAATAAGTTTAAAAAAAGTCTTGGAAAATAGAAAAAGAAAGGTGGTTTGCCTTAAAATGGGGAAGTCATTAATACTTGCAGAAAAGCCTTCAGTAGGCAGAGATTTAGCAAAAGTTTTAAAATGTAATGTAAATAAAGGTTCATATATTGAAGGAAATAAATATATAGTAACTTGGGCAATGGGACATTTAGTTGGGCTTATGGACCCAGAAGGATATGATAATAAATATAAGGAATGGAAAATGGAAACTCTTCCAATGCTTCCAAAACACATGAAGCTTACTGTTTTAAAGAAAACTGGTAAACAATATAATGAAGTAAAAAAACAGTTACTAAGAAATGATGTAAATGAAATTATAATTGCAACAGACGCTGGTAGAGAAGGTGAATTAGTTGCCAGATGGATCATAGAAAAAGCAGGAGTAAAAAAGCCATTAAAAAGATTATGGATTTCATCTCAAACTAATAAGGCAATTTTAGATGGATTTAAAAATTTAAAAGATGCTAAAGAATATGAAAATTTATATAAAGCAGCTGTATGTAGAGCAGAAGCAGACTGGCTTGTTGGACTTAATGTAACTCGTGCATTAACATGTAAACATAATGCACAGCTTAGTGCAGGAAGAGTTCAGTCACCAACTCTTGCAATGATAGTTCAAAGAGAAGAAGAAATTAGAAATTTTAAGCCAGTGGATTACTGGTGCTTAAATGCTAAAACTGATAGATTCATGTTAAACTGGGTAAATGAAAAAGGAAATAATTCAACTTTTAAAGAAGAAATTGCAGACTCTATAGTAAATAAGTGCAAAGGACAAAATGGAGAAGTATTAGAAGTTAAAAAGACAACTAAGAAAAAGTACTCACCAGCACTTTATGATTTAACAGAACTACAAAGAGATGCAAATAAGATTTGGGGATATTCAGCAAAGCAGACATTAAATTTAATGCAGAGACTTTATGAAAATCACAAGGTTTTAACATATCCAAGAACTGATTCTAGATATGTAACTTCAGATATAGTAGCAACTATTCCTGAAAGATTAAAAGCTGTATCCTTTGGAGAATATAGAGTAGCAGCACAACAGATTTTAAATACAGGGGTTAAGGCTAACAAGAATTATGTTGATAATTCAAAGGTTTCTGACCATCACGCTATTATACCTACAGAAGAAAAAGGAAGCCTTGCTAATTTAAGCAGTGATGAGAAGCATATTTATGATCTTGTTGTTAAGAGGTTTTTAAGTGTATTACTTCCTGCTTACGAATATGAGCAGACTACAGTAACAGTAAATATAGGAAAAGAAACATTTTCAGCTAAGGGTAATATAACAAAAAGCAAAGGCTGGAAGATGCTTTATGATAATTTAAATGATGATGAAGATTCGCAAGAATTACCACATTTAAATAAAGGTGATAATATAATTATAAAATCAGTAAACAAGGTGAAACAACAAACAACACCACCTGCAAGGTTCAATGAAGCAACACTTCTATCAGCTATGGAAAGCCCACAGAAGTACATAAATATAGAAAAAGATGCTGCTAAAACTTTAAATGAAACAGGCGGACTTGGAACAGTTGCAACAAGAGCAGATATAATTGAAAAATTATTCAACTCTTTTGTTATTGAGAAAAAAGGAAAAGATATTTATCCTACATCAAAAGGAAAACAGTTAATAGAACTTGTACCTAAGGATTTAAAGTCACCACTTTTAACAGCTAAATGGGAAAGCCAGTTAGATCAGATAGCTAAAGGAAAGAGAGATAATTTATCATTTATAAAAGAAATGAAAAATTATTCTGTAGCATTAGTTGAAGATGTTAAGTGTGGAAGCAGTAAATTTACTCACGATAATTTAACTGGAAAGAAATGTCCAGAGTGTGGAAAATACATGCTTGAAGTAAAAACTAAGAATGGTGTCATGAATGTATGTCAAGATAGATCTTGTGGACATAGAGAAAGTGTATCAAGAACTACAAATGCAAGATGTCCAGAATGTAAGAAGAGGCTTGAACTTAGAGGACATGGTGATGGAAAGATATATGTATGTCCAGGAACAAACTGTAACTTCAGAGAAAAAGCTTCTGTATTTGAAAAGAGATTTGATAAAAAGGGCAAAGTAGATAAAAGAGAAGTAAATAAGATAATGAACAAGATGAAAAAAGAAGCAGAGCAGGAAGCTATGAGTGATAATCCATTTGCAGCTTTACTTGGAAACATGAAATTTGATGATAAATAAATTATAATTTCATATAAAAAGAATAAAATTTATTTTAGGAATAGAAATAAAAACAGGAAATCAAAAAAGTGATTTCCTGTTTTTGATTAAAAATATATTTTTAGATTTAAGTAGGTGTTATTTATTTAAAATATAATTATTAATTCCATAAGCAACCCCGTCTTCAGAAACAGACTTGGTAATTTTATCTCCATGGTCTTTTATTTCATCTAAAGCATTTCCCATTACAATTCCACAACCTACAGCATTAAGCATTTCAATATCATTATGACTATCTCCAAAAGCAAAGCTTGAGTTTATATCAATGTTAAAATGATCAAGTATTCTCATTATTCCAGATGCTTTTGTATCTTTTCTTGAATATAATTCAAATAGTTTAAAATCATCAAAATATGTATATCTAAAATTATCATCCTCCAGTGTTTTGCAGAAATTGTAAGCTTCTTCATCTAGACAGTGCATTTCAATTTTGCAGGCATTTATATTTTCAATATCATATTCATGTTTTATATATTTCATGGATATGTCAATGCTTTCATAAAAAGCTTTCTGAGATTTAAAATCATTTTTAAGATAAGAGTATTTTTCATCCTCAAGAATATATTCCATATTATAATTTTCAAATTTACAAATGAGTTCTTTTAAATGTTCTTTTTGGATATTATTTTTATAAAAAGGCTTTAAATTATTAGATTTATTATCATTTAATAAAATTAGAGATCCATTCATCAATATGTATCCATCAAATCCAAAAGTCAGGATATCTTCATTTAAAAATGCATAAGGTCGTCCACTTGATACAAAGACTAAAATATCGTTATTTTGAAGTTCACGTATAGCATCTTTTACAGGTGAAGTTATTTTACTCACCCCTTTAGAAGTATCTAGAAGTGTACCATCAATATCAAAAAATACTGCTTTTTTCATTATTATATTTCCTCCATATGACTTGTTATTATATTTAGTAACAATTGATAATATTATTTTTGTTATCACTTATTACTATTTTATTTAATTATATTACCATTTAGTATTAATTTCAACGTTATTTCTTGAATAATAATATAAAAATTGATACAATAAGAATAAATAGGAGGGATTCATATGTTTATTGAAGAAAGACATAAATGTATTTTAGAATCATTAGAACAAGATGGAAAGATATTTGTAAAAGATTTAAGTGAAAGATTTAATGTTAGCGAAAGCATGATAAGAAAAGATCTTCAAGCATTGGAAAAACAGAATATGCTTAAGAGAACTTATGGTGGAGCAATACAAATAACAAGACAGATTGTTAATGAAGTGAGTTATTTAAAGAGAATCCACACAGATATTAATTTGAAAGAAAAAGTAGCGTTAAAAGCTTATGAAATGATAAATGATAATGATACTATATTTCTTGATGCATCAAGCATATCTTACTGCATAGCAAAGTTAATTGCATCGAGCAATAAAAAAGTTACAATAATCACAAATATGATAGTACTTTCATCAATAGTTGAATGTACTGATAATATAAATGTTATCTATATTGGTGGAAATTATAATTCTATAGTAGGAGGAACAATAGGCTCTCATGCTATAAATTCAATAAAAAATTATCACTGTAATAAGGCTTTTATTGGATGTGGAGGCGTAAATGCTCAAAATGGAAACTTAAGTACATCTATTGGTGAAGATGCAAATACCAAAAGGGTTATTATGGATATTTCAAAAGAATCTTATCTTTTAGTATTAAATCAGAGATTTAATATTGATGCAGTATATAATTTTGGAAAACTTTCAGAAGTTGATTCAGTAATAACAGAAGATATGCCAGAGAGTAGTATTATGAATGAGCTTAAAAAATATAATGTAAATATTATTTAATATTATATGTGTTAAATAAAACTACTGAAAGAAATCATTGAAGTATGGAAATACTAAAGTTTAATGACTTTTTTCAAAAAGTATGCTGAATCATATTAATTTAAAAGAATTAATATGATTCAGCTTTTTTAATACAATTAATAAGCGGGATATTTCATTATATTAAGTATTAATAATTTAATGTGACTAAGTTACAGAAGAACTATTTAATATTAAATATAATTAATACATAGACAAATTTGATTTTAAGATTTTCTAGTATAAAAAGAAAATTTAAACCAACTATAATATTGTGAAATTTAGAGAGAAAACAAGGAGGAACAAAGAATGTTTGGACTTTTTAAAAGAGATATAGGAAAAGTGATTAATGTAAATGATATCGATAATTTACTTGGAAAGATTGAACTTATTGATATAAGGGAGAATTATGAATATAAAGGTGGAAGTATTAAATCGGCAAAGAATATTCCAATGGGAAATCTTTTAGATAATCCTGAAAAATATTTAAATAAGAATAAAGAATATTATATTATCTGCCAGTCTGGTGGGAGAAGTGCAAGAGCTTGTTCATTCCTTAAAAAGCAAGGGTATGATGTTATAAATGTATCAGGCGGAGTTGGATCATACGCAGGTTCGCAAAGAAAATAATTGTAAAGTTAATAGTGCAACATATAGATTAAGATTAGATATAAATTAAATTATACAAAAAAACGTTCGAAACCCTTGATATATCAATAAAAAATTAAAATGATAGTATAAATAATTTTACACTATCATTAGAAAATGGGAGGAATAATTATGAAGAAGAAAATACTTATAATAGGTGGAGTCGCAGGAGGAGCATCAGCAGCTGCAAGACTTAGAAGAAACAGCGAAGAAGATGAAATTATAATGTTTGAAAAGGGGCCTCATGTATCATTTTCAAACTGTGCACTGCCATACCATTTAAGTGGTGTAATTAAGACACCTGACAGACTAGTACTTATGAGTCCTGAAAAATTTAAGAAACAGTTTAACATTGATGCAAGAACAAATAGCGAAGTAATTTCAATAGATAGAAAAAATAAGACTGTAGAAATAAGAAAGATTGATAATGATGAAATATACAAGGAAAGTTATGATAAGTTAATATTATCACCAGGTGCTCATCCTATAGTTCCTAAATTTGAAGGAAGTGATGAAGTTAGCTTGTTTACCATAAGAAATGTTGTTGATATAGATAAAATCAACCAGTATTTAAAAAATAATAATATTAAAGATGTAGCAGTTATCGGTGGTGGATTTATTGGAGTAGAAGCGGCAGAAAATTTACAAGATGGTGGTTATAATGTATCACTTGTAGAAGCTGGAAATCAGATATTAAGACCTTTTGATTATGATATGGTACAGATACTTCATAAAGAGATTTATGATAAAGGAATAGATTTAATAGTAGAAGACAAGGTTGAAAAATTTGAAAAAGATACGGTTGTGTTATCATCTGGAAGAAAAGTTAGAGCACAAGCAGTAATAATGGCAATAGGTGTAGCACCAGAAACAAAACTTGCTGAAGATTCAGATATTGAGCTAGGTGAAACAAGAGCAATAAAAGTAGATAGTAATTATAAAACAAATGATGAAGATATATATGCTGTTGGAGATGCCATAGAAGTATATAATTCCCTTACTCATTCTTATACAAAGCTATCACTTGCAGGTCCAGCCCAGAAGCAGGCAAGAAATGTTGCAGATCACATTAATAATAAGAGTACTTTGAATAGAGGATACATAGGCTCGTCTGCAATAAAGGTTTTTGATTATAATGGAGCATCAACTGGATTAAATGAAAGTCTTATAAAAGCTTTGAATATGAATATACAATATGATGTTGTAAGATTAATACTTAGTGATAAGGTTGGAATAATGCCTGACTCATCACCAATACACTTTAAGATGCTTTATGAAGTACCAACAGGTAAAATTTTAGGTGCACAAGCCATTGGAAAAGGTGATGTTACAAAGAGAATTGATATAATTGCTACAGCTATAAAATTTGGTGGAAATGTTGAAGATTTAAAAGATTTAGAACTTTGCTATGCACCGCCATTTTCAACTGCTAAGGATGTTGTGAATTATGCTGGATATGTTTCATGTAATTTATTAAATGGTGACTTTAGACAGGTAAATGTTGATAAAGTACGTGAACTTGTTGAAAATAACGCATATATAATTGATGTACGTGAAAAGAATGAATATGACAATGGACATATTATAAATGCAGTGAATATCCCTTTAAGTGAACTAAGAGACAGAATAAGTGAGATACCAAAAGATATTCCAGTATACTTACATTGTAGAACAGGGCAGAGAAGCTATAATGCAGCAAAAGCACTTGGGAATTTAGGATTTCAGAATATTTATAATATTACAGGAAGTTTCTTAGGACTATCTTTTTACGAATATTATAATGATAAAAGAACAGGAAGAGAAAGCATAGTTACAGAATATAACTTTAGATAAAGTTTATATAAAACCTGACTGAACACTTATTGTGCATCAAGTCAGGTTTTAATTTTATATTCTTATAGCTATAACTTTGAAGATTTAAGAGGCTTTTCATAAATATTACTTTGATTTCATTTTAACTTAAGTTTATTTATTGAAACATATAGTCCAAGAACATAGGAAATCTTCTCTTCCAAGATTCTTCTGAATGATTTGCACCTTCATCTATAAATAAAAATAAATCTTTTTTATCTTGTCCTAAATTCAGAAACAAGTTTGCAATTTCCTTAGTATCGTTAAGATAAATATTGTTAAAATCTTTGTTATTATCATCAGATGTTTCTTTTGTTCCAATATCTAAATAAACTTTAGTGCCTTTCTTAAAGTTTTTATTTAAAAATTCTATAAGACTATCTTTTTTAAACCAGGCAGCCGTAGAAAATGCGCCTATACCAGAGAAAACATCATTGTATTTATATCCTGCATATAAAGATATAAATGCACCCATAGATGAGCCAGCTATAAATGTATTATTTCTATCAGGCAATGTTCTATATTTTTTATCAATATAAGGTTTTAGAAATTTTACTATAAAATCTATATAAAGTTCACCTTCACCACCACCAGTACTGATATTTCTAGTAGGTAGCATTTCAGTAAGATTTTCATTTATCCATGGAGAATATTCATCAAATCTTCCACCATCTTGATTGCAGTCTATCCCAACGACTATGATACCATCTCTTCCTTCAGATTCCCATTTATTCATAGCAGATTGAATATCCCATATTCCACCAAATGCTGAAGTTTCCTTATAAAATAAATTATGTCCATCATGCATGTATATAACTTTATAGCGCTTATTTATAGAAGTACTATAATCAGATGGTAAGTAAACTCTTATCATTCTTTTTCGATGTAATGTGTTAATTTCTAGTTCAAAATTCTCAATATTATACATTAAAATATCCTCCTTATTAAATATATATATAAGTGTAGCATATATTCATATGATAAAAAATTGTAATAATGTATAAATATTATGTATATTTAAATAATAGTACAATAATATAGATTTCACATTTGTAAATATAAATAGATATTCAAATAATTAATAAAATCTTGAAAATTTTTAAAGAATAACTGTTAATTATATATTGTAAGGAGGTTATGGGAAGAATAATAAAAAATATTATTAATATTAAAAAAATTCATGTACTAAGGAGGAAGTTTATGTTTTTAAGAAAATCTATAATCGGTATTTTATCACTATCAATGATTATAAGTACAACTTTTATAGCATGCAGCAATAGACAAGAAAATATTAATATATCAGAAGGGGAAATACAATCACTTAATATTGAAAAAACTGTAGAAAATAAATACGAAGCAGAAATTTCAGAATTTGAGTTTGGTGATTATACATACACATCTTCATGGGGACGTACTATGCCCTATAACATAAGAGGAAGAATTGCCGTACCAAAAGGAGAAGGTAAATTTCCAGTTGTATTTATAACACACGGCTCACATGAAAATATAGATGAATCAAAGAGGTTTGATACAGGATTTGATTATCTTATAAAAAGTCTTGCAGAGAATGGATATGTGGCAGTATCTATGGATATGAGCAAGGCATATATATGGAAATATGGAGATAATGATGATACTGAAAAGAGTATCCCAATGGCTGAAAAGCATATTGAAATGCTAAAGAACGCAAATGAAGGTAAAAATCCAGGATATAGCATTGATTTAACAAATAAAATTAATTTTGATGATTTGTGTCTTGCAGGGCACTCAAGAGGGGGATTAGCAGTAATTGAAATAGCAAATAATGAGATACGTAAGGGTAATAATGTAAAGGGAGTTTTATTGATAGCACCTACATTAAATGAGGATATAAAAGTTGGAGAATACGATATTTCAATAATAGTTCCCCAGTATGATGGAGATGTTGCAAGCCTTGAAGGATATGGAATATATGATTCCTTAAAAAAAGAAGATAGAAATTATCTTGCATCAGTGACACTTCTTGAAAGAGCAAACCATAACTATTTTAACAGAAATATTGTGAGAAATGATGCAGAATTTGTAATGGATAAGTATTCAAAAGAACAATTGACAAGAGAAGAGCAAGAAGATTTTTTACAAAATTTTGCTGTAGATTTTTTTAATACATCACTAAGCAAAAATTTGAAAAATACTATGTATGATCTTGAACAGCCACAGCCTAATAAAATGTATGGATATGATGTAAAAGTTGAAACAATAAGTGGAAAAGTTACACAGCTTGTGGATATGAAAAATATAGAGAATGTTAGTTCAGAAGGTTCAGTAATAGAAGCAACTGTAGATTCATGGTTTTTTAAAGATGATAAGACTTTAATAGACACACTTACATTTGGAAATGGAGAATTAAAAATAAAACCCTTATTAAATGTAAAATGGACATCAGAAAATGATACTGTAACTATAAAACCAAAAACAAGTGATTTTACTAGTAGCAAAAGTCTTATAATAAACTTAGCAGTAGATAGTGCAGATGAACTTAATGAAAAGAACAAGTCGCAATCATTCACAGTACAGCTTAAGGATAAGAAGCAAAAGATATCAAATATATCACTTCCTGAAGGTATTAATGCTTTAAAATATTACGACGGTGAGATAGGAGTAACACCTCTTGATAATGAAGAAATAAAGTATTGGACCACAAAAATTCCATTGGGAGAAGTGAGAATACCATTAAAGGATTTTCAGAATATAGATTTAAGTAACATAGACGAAGTATCATTTCTCTTTAACAAGACTTTAAGTGGCGGTATATTAATTGAGTCTATTCAGTTACAATAATAAATAGTAAATATAAATGAAGCATAGCAGAAATGTTATGCTTCATTTATATTTATGTCACAATAGTATTGAATAATATTATCAATTGATAATATATACGCTTTTTATTTATATATAATTTTACAAGTATAATCTTGAAATAAGAAAATATACTCAATATATACAGAGTATAGGAGTTATATTTTTTATTCTTACTAAAAATAGTTCACAAACATATAGATTAATGAATATATTACTTTTAATAACATAAACTCAATTGAGAATATAGGAGGCACAAAAATTGGAAGATAATAGATTAAAAATTGGAGTAAGGGTAAGTATAAATACCATCATAGGAAATTTAGTTCTTTCTATAATTAAAGTATTTTGTGGAATAGTAGCAACTAGTGCAGCAATGATTGCAGACGGTATTCATTCATTTTCAGATGTATTCACAACCATAGGTGTAATAATAGGATTAAAACTTTCTAGCAAAAAAGCTGATAAAGAGCATCCTTATGGTCATGAAAGAATTGAAAGCATAACAGCTTTATTTTTATCAATTGTATTATTTATAGTAGCACTTGGAATTGGATATTCAGGAATTGAGAACATAATAAATAAAAATTATAGAGTACCAGGATTTCTTGCTATAGTGGCTGCTATAATTTCAATTTTATCTAAAGAAGCCATGTATTATTATACACTAATATATGCTAAGAAAATTAACAGTACATCTTTAAAAGCAGATGCGTGGCATCACAGATCAGATTCATTATCATCAATAGGAGCTTTAATAGGAATTATAGGAGCACGAATGGGGTATCCGATTTTAGATCCATTAGTTGCAATAGTAATTTGTATAATCATAATAAAAATATCTTATGATATATGCAAGCAGAGTGTAAATCAGCTTATAGATGCATCAGCTAGTGATGAAAAGGTAAAGACAATAAGACGAAAGATAATTAATACTAAGGGTGTTATAAAGATTGATAATCTTAAAACACGTCAGTATGCAAGTAAATTATATGTTGATGTAGATATTTCAGTTGATTCTGAAATGTCAGTTGAAGAGGGCCATAGCATTGCAATGAAAGTTCATCAGTATATAGAAGAAGATAAAGAAATAAAACATTGTATGGTTCACGTGAATCCATATATTGTACATGGGAATAATTCATATCAATAGAAATGTTATAGAAAAATATGTTGGAATCTTGATTATTTTAAAATAATTAATGTTACTATAATAATTATGTGATATTGTATAATTAGTAAATTTATTTAAGAAATGGGGACGTTTTAAATGAACAAAGGTTTAAAAATAAGTAAACCAAAATTTGTAGATGATTTTAAAGATATAGAAGATTTTTATGATGAAATAGTACTAAGTGATAAAATAATGAATAAAATAGTTGATAGTGAAATAATAGAAGGTAAAGAAGAAAAAGGTATGAATATTGATTCTTGCATTTTTAGAAATGTGGTATTTAATAATTGTATTTTTAAAAATATAGATATTATTGATACTGTATTTGAAAACTGCGATTTATCAAATATAGATTTTGGAAATGGAAGCATAGAAAGAGTGGAATTTATAAATTGCAAGCTCTTGGGTGCAAAATTTGATGAATGTATGATTAAAGATGTATTATTTAAAGATTGCCTTGGTAAATATTCAAACTTTTCTTTTTCAAGATTAAATAAAGTATACATGAATGGATGTAATTTTGAAGAAGGAGTTTTTCAAGAAGTAAGTATTAATAAAATAATGTTTGATAATACAAATTTACTAAATGGAGTATTTTATAATACAAGTTTAAAAAATGTTGATCTTACAACCTGTGAAATTGCAGGAATAAGCGTTGGATTAAAAGATATAAAAGGTGCGAAAGTTACAGCAATTCAAGGACTAGAACTTACAAGATTGTTAGAGAGTATAATAGAATAAAAAAGTTGTTGCATTACATTTTTCTTTCAACGGCTCTAAATCGTAATTAATGAGTAAAAAAATTCTCTTTAGTTACGATTTTTTTATGAAATTAAATTTATAAAAATATAATTGAATAAAACTAAAAAAGTATTGACAAATAATCGTTATTGATTAATAATGATTATAAGAGTTGGGTAATTATTATTAACTCAGATATGATTTATATGTTGAATCAAACTAATTGCAAGGTATAAAGTTATAATCTCTCAAGTTCTGAGTAATAATAATTCTCTCAGCTGCTTAATTATAGATTTATGTAATTATAATAATTATATAAATTATCTTAATAAGAAACTAAGAAAGTGTGTCTAGGAGGAACTAATAATGAAAGCATTTGTGGATGAAAATACATGTATATGTTGTGGATTATGTGAAGGAATATGCTCAGAGGTATTTACTACCGATACTGGAGTTGCAGTTGCAGGTGAAGTAAGTGCAGATAATGAAGAAAATGTAAGAGAAGCTTGTGATAGCTGTCCAGTTGCAGCTATTTCAATAGAAGAATAAAAATATTATTTAATATTAAATTTTATAACGTATATGTTAAGAAAAAATACAATTGTAAAAGGAGAAACGGTATGGGAAATATTTGTTTATGTAAAAAAGTTTCTGAAGAAGAAATTGTAAAAGCAGTTAAAGATGGTGCAAAAACTTTTGAGGAAGTTAAAGAAGCGACTACTGCTGGATCAGGATGTTGCAACGGTGGAAGATGTAAATCAAAAATAATAGAGATAATAGAAAATAACTAATTTAAAAAATTTATTAATAACTTTAAATTTTTAATTTACCCCAATTAATTAATCTTATTTCAAATTTAAATATTCTTAAAAATAACAAGAAATGTGCTAGAGTATACTTATTATGCTTTAGCACATTTTTATTTAAATAAATAAGACAGATAAATTAGTTTATTGTTTAAATAATATTTTTGTATATATGTACAGTAGATGTGTCAATAAAAAGAATGATTACATTCTATAAAAAGATATTCAAATTATATATAATTTGGTAAATACTTAAAATTAATAGGAGAAAAAATGGCATTTTTATTAAAACATGTTGATAAAACAACGGTTAATTATGATACTTCTTTTACCTATACCATTCAGGCTAGTTTTAATGGATTTACACTTCCAGAAATTAATCCTGCTGTTCTTGTAGATACAGTTCCATCCTATATTGAACTAGATTTTTCTGCAGTAGATCCAGTGATAACTTATTCAGTACAAACAGTAGGCTTAAACAAGGTTATTACTTTTAACTTTCCACCGGTAACTGATACAGGTATTGCTTATGAAATAGACTTAATATGCAAATTTAAAGATGGAACATTAAATGGAAGTACTTGTACTAATAATGCTCAGTTATATTTAGCAGGATCAGATACACCATCATTTACTGCAATTGCCCCAACTGTAACATTAAGCATTAAAGCTAAGTGGGATATAGATAAATTAATGACTTCTCCAGTAAATAATAATCCAACTCCAGGAGGGTATGCATACTATTCTATATTTTTAAAAAATTTAGGTGATAGAGGAGCAGCACTTAATAATTTTACAATTAAGGATACTCTTCCAGCTGGTATGACTTTAGATCCACTATTTGTACCTGTTGTAATGAATCAAGGTGGAGGTATTTTAAATCCCAACCCACCAACTTATGTAAAAGATCCAGGAGATACAGGCATTACTTGGAGTATCACTCAGTATACAGGTAATAATTTATTATTAATAATTAAAGTAAATATAGATAAAAATGTAGCTTTAAATACTGATCTTACTAATAATGTTAAGCTTATTGATTCTGAAGGAAATGTACTTGATTATTCAAATCAGACATCTAAAGTTACATCTCTTCTTCCAATGACAGGAGTAAGCAAGTATGGCCCTAACCATAGTTATGCTGGAGCTTTAATAAGCTATGAAATATATATTCAAAACAATGGTAATACTGCCCTTACAAATCTTGTTGTTATAGACACAATTCCAGCCAATGTTACAATAGAAAAGGTCTTTCCAGGAAACTTTTCTATAAGAGGATTAGGAACATTTCCAGCTAAAACATTTCACTTATTCTATACAACAGATGATTATAGTGTAGTAAATCCTTCATGGACAGAAATAGGAGTAGGATTTCCATATGGATATAATCCTTATTGGACATATTATAATCTTCCAACAACACCTAATAAGGTTACAAGACTTAAATGGGAATTTCCAGATGCCGATATAGATTTTACTCAAAGTGACGCACCTCGTTTAAATGGAGTAGTTGATCCAACTGCAGAACCTACGGATACTGCAGTTAATGTTGTTAATTATTATGCTGATCAAATTTCACCAGAACAGACTGATTTTACAACTTATTTAGATGGCGTTGCAGAAATTAATGGTTCAAAATATAATCATCCAAGTGGAAGTGTAATTCCAACAGATACAATAAACTATGAGGGATTTATAAATGCATGGGCATCACCAATAGTAAATCCTATAATAGTTGATTTGCTTCCTATAGAAGTTGAGTATATAGGCAATGTATCTGTTTCATATGCAGAATATTTTTCTAATCAGTGGGTTTGGACAACATTAAATCCGGTTATTGGAAGTGGACCACAGATTATAGTAACAAGTGATGAAAATTATAATAATACTGGAAGAACTAGAGTGAGAATCGAGATAAACCCTTTTGTCTTGACACAGAGAAGTTTAATGAGTATAAGATTTGATACAACTGTTAAACCAGGAGTAACAAATACAATTCAAAACAATATGCTTATAGGGAATGAAGGGAAATCTATAGCTTATCCACCTTATCTTGATACAACAGACCAAGATGGTGATGGAATAACCAATGAACAGCTTTTAATTACTAATACAGTATATAATAATGTATTATTCTCTACTAAATATGCATCTGATAAAAAAGTAAAGGGAGCACTTGATACAAATTACACTCAATGGCCAGATGTTGGAAATACTTATAATGGAGGTCCAGCATTATATAAACTTTCATTTATAAATATAAGTAATACAAATTATAGAAATATTGAAATGGTTGATATATTACCTCATATTGGAGATACAGGAGTAATACTAAATACTACTAGCCGTGGATCAGAATTTCCTGTATATCTTGGTCAGAATATTGTAGCTGAACTTACTCCTCCATATCAAGGAGATCCTTCACCTACAATAGAAATATGGTACTCTGAAATTTACAATCCAGAAAGATTTAGTGAAAGTGGAGGTACAATACCAGGAGATAATGATTGGACAAAAACACCACCATCACCAATTACCAATGCAAAATCTTTTAAAATAATAACAACAGGTGGAACAATAATAAGGCCTGGACAGACACTAAATATATATGTTGACTGTGTAGTACCGTTAGGTGTAAATGAAGGACTTAAAGGTTGGAATTCATTTGCTTTAAGGGGAACTTTTACAGACGAAGATGGAAAAGATGCAAAACTTCTTCCTGTTGAACCTGAAAAAGTTGGAATACAAGTAAAGCTTCCTGGAAAAGACACTGTAACTTTAGGTGATTTTGTATGGATTGATGCAAATCATAATGGTATATACGATAATGGAGAAGTAGGTATAAATGGAGCTGTCATAAATTTATACGATTCTAATAAAGTGTTTATTTCAACAACTACAACAACTTACGATTCAAATAATAATCCAGGATACTATTCATTTAAGAACATTGACCCAGGTGAGTACTATATTGAATTTATATCACCAAATGGTTATGTTTTAACAGTGCAAAAAGCTAATGAACAAAATGGAAGCAAGCCAGATCGTACAACTGGATTTACTGACCTTATAACAACAGTAACAACTCCTGGTTCAATAGATATGACAATTGATGCAGGTGTTTATCCAAGTAATTTACTATCATCTGTAGGTGATTTTGTATGGATTGATTCAAATAAAAATGGTGTGTATGACCCAGGAGAAAAGGGTCAGGCTGGTGTTGTTGTAACTTTATATGATGAAAATGGAATAAGAACAGATTATTCTGCAATTACAGATTCTAATGGAAAGTATTTAATAGATAAGGTAATACCACAAAAATACTATGCTGTTTTTTCAAATATACCTCAGGATTATTTATTTGTTACTGCGAAAGGATATGTAACAAACACAGGAGTTACTCCAAAGCTTATAGATGTTCCGTCAGGAACATTTGTTGATACTGTTGATGCACCAATAGCATTTAATGATGGACTAATAGGGCCACCAGGGCTTCCAGGACCTTCAGGATGTTGTTATACGTACAATAACCTAAATAGTATTTATCTAGATAATCAGGAAGTTAAAAGAGGATGTACCGTTAATTTAGGATGTAGTGCAGTTAATAATGGTGAGTTTAGTTCTTATGAGAATAATAGTAATTATGTAATTTTAAATGGAGAAGGAACATTTATGATTGATTACTCCTGTTATGGAGAATTTTTAGAAACTCCAAATGAGAAAGATTATATTGCACTTCAGCTTAAACTAAATAATGATTTTATCCTTCAAGGATATTCTTATACTACCGAAAATGGAGTTTTACAGGGAGAAGCTTTAGTAAATACCACTGGATTATGTGGTACTAATAGAAAAAATATTTTGAGGTTGGTCAATGTAAGTACAGGGGATATAAGAATAAATAATCTAAACTTTAATATTATAAGAATAAATTAGATATTTGTAATAAGTTAAGGCAGATAATATAGAACATTTTATCTGCCTTTAAAATATAATAAAATGAGAGTTTTTTAATTTGGAGATATAAAATAATGTTTTACAATAAATCAGAAGATTCAAAAACTGGTAAAAAATTAAAATATATAATAAAAGATATTAAAGATAATGCAGGTCAATTAAATCGTGGAGCGAATATATCTATTTCAGGAAAGGTATTTATCGATTCCAATAGAAATGGAAGTATTGATCCTATGGCCCAAGGTGTAGATAAAGTGGTAATAAAATTATATACTGAAGATGGACAATCTACTGAATACACTACAATAACAGGAGCTGACGGAACATACATTTTAAAAGATATTCCATCAGGAAATTATTATTTAATTGTTAGTAATATACCAAATAATATGATCTTTATTGAAAAGGTACTTGTTAATCCGCATATAACTAAAACTGGTATATCAAACGAGATTATTAATAGTAATATTGAAAATTTCAATATTCCAATAGCAGATAATTTAGAATCTAGAGGTATGCAAGGCATTACTGGTCCAAAGGGCTCAGATTCAGACTGTGCAACTTTTTATTCTATGGAATTTGACTGTCAGACAGTTCCAAAAGGAGATTACATTGAACTGGGTAATAGGATGTCTGGAAATAGATATGTAATAGATTATAATAATGGTACATGTTTTGTAAAATTAAATCGTGGAGGAGTATATTTTATAACTTTAGAAGGTCATGCAAATTTTATTGGTTATACTTCAATTGAAGATTATATAGGCATACAATTAAAATTAAATGAATATCCTTTAAATCAGGGGTTGTTTTATAGGAAGGATAATGGAACTATTTATATTTCTACTCTTGTTAGAGTTGAGCCTTTTAAAAACAACTATATAAGTTTTCAAAATACAGGAACAACAGATATAAATGTAGATAATATAAGTCTTAGAATATGGAAAATATCCTAAAAAATACTCCACCATAAAGCATATAATCAATAAAAGATTGTGCTTTATGGTGGAGTTTATTATTTTTAATTTATATCTAATCTAATGGCTCTATGGTTATAGTTGATATTACATCCATTACCTTCTGAATGTTTTCGCATATAATATTTAGTCTTTCATTAATAGAATTAATCTCAGAAGTATCTGAAGGAACACTATTGTCATTTTTAGCAGAATAAGATGTTAATATGGTATCCTTAAGTTCATTGAAATCAGATTGTAATAATTCAAGGTTTTCCGAAACAGGTATAACAACATTTTTTAATTTTTCAACTTCTTTATTTAAATCTAAAAAGTTATTAGAAAGAAGTGTAGAATTGTTTTCAAATAAATCAAGCTTTTTATTTATAGCTTCAAAACTTGAGAGTTTAGCATCGAATTTTTCTAATGATTGTGTTATTGACTTGTAGTATGATTCATTTAATTTAGTATAGGATTTAAATTCTACGCTACTATTATCAAGATTATTTTGAAGATAAATCAAATTTTCTTTTAAAGCTGAAACATCATCAGAATTGCATAGCTTTGAAAAGTTTTCATTAATAGATGATATTATACTATTTTGAGATAAAAATGAATTTGTAATAGATGAAGTTATAAGTTCTTCAAGGTTTCCTATTTCAATATTTTTGGAACATATATCCTTTAAAGATGAAATAAGTGATGAATTATCCTTCATTTGATTAATAAAATCAGATTTTAATATAGAAACAGTATTATTAAGTTCATCAACATTACTATTATTGTTATCTATCAATTTATTTAAATTAATAATTAAAGCATTTGTATTTTCTATATCATTTTTTGAAATAATACCAGTAAATTTATATTTTATATCTTCAAGCTGTGAGTTTTGTTCATTAATGGTATTTTGAATATTAGAAATAAGTTTATTTATATCATCGATATTTTCACATGTTGGAATATTTAAAGCAGTTTCTTTTATGGAATTTGCTATTTCATATAAAGAATCAATATTTCCTGATAAATTAGAAATAAAATTATTAGTAGAATTCAAATCATCAGTTGAACATGTTCGTCCTAAAGTTTCATTTATGCTATTTATTAAAGATGTTTGATTACTGAAAATTGTATTAAGTTCAGTTATGGAAGAATTTATATCAGATGCATCAGTTTTAGTACATGTGTTTTCAATAAATTCTTTTAAAGAAGATATATCCGAGTTTTGAATTTCAAGAGAGCTTACTAGTAGTGTCATAATTGAATTTAATGCAGTTATTTCTTCAGATGTTGAATTTGCAGATGATATTTCTTTTATTTCATTTAAAATCGTATATAATGATTCTATATTATCAGATAAGGTTAAAATAAGATCATTTGTTTTTTCTATATCTTCAGTTAAAGAATTATCAGATGTTATTACCTTTATAGAATTAATTATCGAAGTTTGTGATTCAAGTTTTTGATTTAATTTTTCAATCATTGTATTTGTAAGAACAATATCTTTTGAAGAAGATTTAGTTAATAATTCATTATAAAGATTTAAAATTTCTTCATTAACATTATTGAGTTTACCAGAAATATTTGAAAACATATTGTCAAAATCTTCTTTGTTATCAGGAATTTTCAAATTGTCAAGAAGTTCTGATTGATATGCAAGGGTATTTAATACCTCAGTAAAAAGTGTTGGTATATCAAGAACTTTATCATATACATTTAACATATCTTTATTTCTATAATTTATATCCTCTTTTTTTATGTCGTCAGAATATTCACTATCATATGAATTTTTAGAATTGTTTTCAGGAACATCAATATTATCAGATATATTATTTTGGAATATAATGTCTGATGAACCTGGAAGCATTTCATCTTTTTCATTTAAATCAAGATTATCTTCTTCAGTAGAGAAATTATCATCAATTTCTCTTTCAGTATGTTTATATATAGGATCATCTTCAAATAATTCAAGTTTTAAGTAAGGAGGATTGCTACAGTTACATGATCCTAATTTTATTATCATGCTTGAATTTACTGAAGTAGGAGTAAAAATAAAGTTGTAGTTTATATCAAATTTTGAAAGTTCTTTGAGTATGGATGTTACATTTATTTTTATATATGAGCCGGTTGAATTTCTAGGCATACTCAAATTCAATATTTCCGTAGAACCTTCCTTAGGAAAAGAAGTCCAATTAAGAACTGGAATATCAACATGTTCATAATTACCGCATATTCCAATATTACTTGGAGTATTGCCAGAATATTTCATGTTTTCTACAAAGATGAATATATAAGCACTTTTAACTGAGTCTGGAGCTATATCGGAAAGTTTGAAATTTAGTATTGTTTTATATAAATTTACTCCAAGGTTACGGTTATTAATAATCCCAGCTATTAAATTACTACTTTTTGAAAAATTAACGTAAGAATGATATTTATCAACATATGCTGCTTCACTGCAGTTTATTTTAATTGTATTTACCAATTTAATTATCTCCTTTATGATTTCTAGAAAACATTTTAGTGCATATTATATATAATGCAATATTTATAAATTAATAGTTAATCTAAACCAAGAATTTTTTCAGAAGCATCAACCATATACAAAGTAAAATAATTAAAAGTACCATATTTATTATTATTATTATCATGGTAATTACAACATGTAAATGGAAGGGCAGAAGAAGCTCCTGAAATAGATACTTTCTCCCATGTATATCCACCATCATGTGAGACACGTACATATAAATTATGATATTCACCACAATGGGCATATATAGTATCATTATATTCAATTACATTAGGAAATGTACATGCAACTGTGTCACTTAATTTGAAATTATTTAATTGTTTAAAATCACCATCATCAAAATAACCATGTATGTAAGTACAATAATATTTATTAAAATTATTTTCAGAATATATTATATGATAATGGTTTGTAGAATCCTTAATAGCTGAAAGATAGATTTTTGGCTTTTTAGAATTAGTCAACTTTTGTGGATCTGACCATCTACATGAGGATGTATCAAAAATTGAGACAAATAATTCTTCAAATCCATTTATAAGCTTGTAATAAAATATATAAGGTGAAAAGTCGTTATCATATGTAACTAAAAAGTTTGTAAGTACATTATATGAAAATGAATCAACGACATATTTATTCCAAGTCAAATTATTTTTAAATAGATGTATTAATTTGACATTGTATGGGTTTAACTTATCTATTTCATAATAGAATATATGGGTAAATAAATTAAACTGTTTTGCATAAACAAATTTTACAAATACCTTATCAGGATTATATTTCAGTAAAACATTTTTTATTATATATTTATCTGTTATACGATAAAAAAGCAATGAGTTTTTTTTATCATTAATGATTCCATATATTTTATCATCAGGAGTTAAGTCAAACCAGTAGTCAATGAATGAGAAACTGCCGCCTTCTATTTTTCTAGATGATAATAATTTAAAGTTCATATCAAAATTTGAAAGATTAATACCATCTTCAGAATCTATCATGAAAATCTTGTCATTGGATTTATGAAGTATAGTGTTGAATTTTCTCATAAAAGTCATTTAAACCCCCCTGAAATATTTCTTCTAATATATATATTAATCTTAAGTTAACATTATACTTGTTCTACATTAAAAAGCATAAATCATCTATAACTTTTATGAACAAAGTAATTACTTTATCATAATATACACTATAAAGATAAAAATTATCGAAATAGAACTTTCATAAATTAAGGAGGTTATTTTATAATGGCAAATTGTAATGGTACAACACCATCACCAGTAAATAACAATTGTTTTTCCAGTAATTCTGGAAGTGTTTCAAAAGTAAACTGTGGATGTACTCCTTGTGATACACCAGTAATAATAAATCAGGGAGACGTATCAACTCAAGTTTTGGTACCTGTACTTGCTGATGTAATTCAAAACTGTATGTGTATAAATAAATATGAAACTGGGTATCCTACAAATTTAGTATTCCAGACTAATTTATTACAAAATACTAATCCATCAGGAAAAATATGTATTACAGGTGTAAATTACAGTTATGACTGTATAGGTTCACAAAATACTACAATAAGTGGATTTGTAGATAGTAAATCTCTTACTTTAACTGCTTCTCAAGCTGCATGTTCGTGTACAAGCGGAAATACAACAACACCTTTATACAATCAATTTGCAGGAAGCATTAAGACAAATTCATGCTGCTGTAATCAGACAGAGCAAGCTTATGCAATGACTAAAATTGTAGAAAAAGGAATCGCTTTTTCTGTTTGTAATTTAAGTATTTCCATAACAGGAACTATTGGAGGAACTCCATTTACAGCAAACTTAATAGGAACAGGGTCAGTAGAATCTCAAACAAGTTTAGGTAATCCAACATTATTAAGCAATTTAGGATTCCCATATAGTATTAATTTTGCAGGTAGATTATGCTTACCAACAAATACAAAATTAAACATTAGTGAAGAATTTGATAGTTGTATAATTGTTGACTGTATAAGACCAGTAAATTCAACTTATAATTATACAGCACCAGCAACTGGTGATCCTATAACTTATGCGACATTTGTAGCAACAGGTGATTTATCATTAGTAATCAATAAACAAATTTATGCTACAACAACTGAGAAATTAGCTGTAATGACTAATTCAGGTGCACAAGTAGTTTGTACTGATGGTGCAGCAACAACACCAGTATGCCCACCATTGTCACCTTGTACAGCTACTAAACCATGCCCACAACCAGTAAATAGAACAGTATAAAAATAATCTCAATATAAATAATACAAAAAGTATTATAATTTAGATTATAAGCTTTAAAGTTTATAAAGATATGCTCCAGGATTTTTATCTTGGGGTATTTTTATTATGTAAAACCAAAATACATAAATTGCTATTATAATTATTTTGTTGTTATATGAAATATCTATTGGAAATATACATATAAGGACTATAATAAAATTTATAAAGAAAAGGGAGTATGAATTTTGAATGACATAGAGGAAAATATTGCTGTATATAATCATTCGCTTAACTTTATAGTTAAATTCAATGCACCATGTATAAAAGAAATTTATAGCTCATTTATTATTGAAGAAACTCTCCATAGAGCACTTACATTTAATTACAAGAACAGTTCTGTAAAATGTGAAGGAGAAATTATTGAGGGGAATTTTCAATATGATGATGGTGAGAAAGCATTAAAGATAGAAATTGATAATCCAGCAGTGGAAGAAAACAAAGAAATTGAAATAACACTCGCAACAAATATAACTGATCTTGCAGCAATAGTTGAAAGTAACTATATAATTAGCAATATGGCTTATATTAAAATAAAGGGATACGAAGGTGTAGATGGTTTAATAACAAAATCAAATCTAATAAATATAAAGTTTAATAGTGTTAAAATAAATATGAAAGCAGAAAAAATTACTAATATAGTTCCTGCAATAGATGGGGAAAAAATAAGCGCTAAAGCTTCATTCAATACTTTAGATACAAATGTAAATTATGATATTCTTTTAAAAAATAACATAGGTGAAAATCTTATATTTGATCATATGCAAAGTTATGCATCAATAGATGGTAAAAAGATAGAAAACTTAGAGTTTGTTCAGGATGGAACATGGGTAAGTGTAAATTTTCATAATTCAAATGAAATAAAAAATAAGAAGATAGATGTAATAATAAGTGCTAAAATACAAAATGCTCAATGTATAAATGACATGATTTCAAATGAATTTATTTTATGTATAAATAATGTTGAATGTAGTAGTTGTTCAACACAGGTTCCCATTATTAAACCAATATCAGCGCTTACAAATATACTGATTTCTAATACTTAAAAATCCTTGTTTAGAATATGATAAAATTCTAAACAAGGATTTTATTTTGCAATGACTATAGGTAATATAGAAGTTATAAGTACTTCACCATTTAGAGTAAATTCAAGTTTAATATCTGCGTTAAAACTATCTTTAGATGTTAAGCTATAATTTGAATTTGGAGTGACAGAAGATGCCTTAATACTGGGATTTAAACATTCTGAAATATTGAATTTATTTGTATTCTCAGGAATATCCACATTTATAGTAACATTTGTATCATTAATTCCAAAATAGCTCAAGTTATATAAATTTGAATAGAAAATGTATGCTGTAAAATTATCAGAGCCTATTGCACCTGAAACTCTTATATTTAAATTACACACATAAAATGATAGATTTAGTGTAACGCTTTTTGTTATTATCGATTCTTCAGAAGAAGAATTATTATCATATATTTCAGTATTTATAGTTTTAGTAGATTCTTGTATATTTTCATTGTTATTTATCTTTAAATTTGATGATTCTATATTAAATGTTTGTCCGTTTTCAGATATAAAATTAAATGATGGAAGAATATTAGAATTTAATTTATCATTGCTATTTTCAGTATTTAATACTTTTGATGAAGTCTTTTTTAATATTATATTAGAATTAAAGTTATTAACAAGATTAATATCATTATTTATTGCTACAATAGATGTTAAAAAAGATAATGCTAATTTAATATTACTTACTATTGTTTGATAATCGTCATTTATGCAAGAATAAGAAGATGCTATAGCTGCAAGAGTATATTTTATAAGATTTACTGTATTTATTAACGAATAAATAGGATTAATTGAATTAGCATCACAGTTAAAAACAGTGGATGAAGAAATAATTTTTAAACATAAATCCAATGAAGTTATTATTTTTGAACATACATTTTCAAAGTCTAAAAAAGATGGAATATTATTTTCTGAAATTTCAATATTTTCAATATAATTTTTCAAGGAAGCTTTTATGGAAATTAATGATTGTTTATCATTAGTGTTGAAAGAAGAATCTATGCTTAAATTATCTATAGTATTATCCAAAAGCTTTGTTGATAAAACAAGTTCATTATAGATCTTTAAGCTATAGTTATATGTTATAGATGATTGTCCAATCAAAAAATAAAGATACCTATCACAAATGCATATAGAATGAATGATAGTCCATGCACTGTTTATAAAATTCTTTAAAGAATCATAACAGCAGCAGAATTTTATATTATCATTACACGAAATATAATCTGAAATAGTAAAATCTATATTTACTAGATTCTGAAGTCCTAAAAGAAGATAAGTTTCTTTTGATATATAATCCTTAGAATCAGAGCTATTATTGAGCATTTGTAAAGTTTCTTCATATAATTTATTAATATTTGGAATGGTATTTATAACTGAAGGAATTGATTCTTCAGAAATATCTTTTGATAGATTTAATGTGGTCAATCTTTCAGTTGATGTTGTATCTGATAGAACATTTAATAATCCTAAATCAGAGTAATATGTTTCTATATTTGTTATTGTTATAGCTGAATTATCCATATAAGAAGTATTGGAACATATTGTGAAAGTCTGTGTATCTACACTTCCATTTTCTGATGAATTGAAAGTATTGCTACCAAGTATTTTTTTTACTAGTGTTGGTGTATTTGAAGCAATTTTAATGTCCATTATTGAAGATATCCCCCCTCAATAAAATATGTTGCTTATAAAATAATATAAATAGTTCATTCATTTTTATTATAATAGTAAAAGAATTAATTTATTCATGGTTTATTAAAATTATGTATAAAAATAAGCTTGGTTTTTTAAAAATATATTTTAAACCAATAGATATTATTACAGTATTTATGTAAATTTAATCTACAATTATTAACTTAAGTTAATAATTCAAATTTCCGTTATAAGATAATATATAATTTTGTCTGATACAGTATGAATGCATGTACCATATCAGACATAAAAATATATCTAGCACTTCCAGTTAACAGAAGTTGTAATTGCCGATACAGGTTTATTTACAGAAACTGAAATATTAGTATCTAACTTAAAATAGCAGTATAGTGAAGCTGTGAAGGTATTGTATGGAGGAGTATTGTTTATATTATATTTCGAGTTAGGTATTACACAATCTACAGTGAAACATGGATTGAAATTTTCTCTTAATGTAAAAGAAGAATTAAAAGGAATACATATTGGACATGCAACTTGAAAACCATTAAAACCTAAATCTTGTAAAGTGGTGTCTCCAGGATATGAAACTGAGGCTGTAAAATCTTTGATGCCTATAGTTCCAGATACAGCTATTTTTAAATCACATATTTGATAAGAGTATATAGGATGATAGAATAGTTGCTTAATATAAGGTGAAGTAATATCAAGGCAGCAACAATTTAAATTTTTACATTTATAAGGGGTTAGGGTATCTTTAAAATAATTATATAAATAAATTTCAGTCATAGAACTTTTATAGTTTACTGCTTGTTTTGCATAATTTGAACTATCTATAATAGCCTGAGAAGCACTATCTAAAATATGAATTTTTTCAAGATCATCATATGAGCTTTCAGTTGAATCACTTACAGCCTGAACAGAGTACTGGAAAAGAAAGAATCCATAGATAGTATTATAAAGTGAATCTACATAAGGCTGTAAACTGCTATCATCAATATATTGTATAAGATAATATATTGATGAATATGCATATGAAGCTGAAAGATAAATATCATATATAATGTTATTTACTTGTGTAAAAGTAGGCGAAACTGGTAAATTAATAACATCATTTTTTGCATTAGTTGCAGCGGTTTTAGCAATATTGGCAGCAGTTACAGCCTTGGAAGGAACACCAGAAAATCCTATTACAGTGTCAGCAGTTAGGTTAATTAATCCTACAGCACTGTTATTTAAATTGCTAGCATCATAAATAAGGTCTGCTATTTGAGATATAACCCCAGCATTCATTCCATTTAAAAGGGTGGCGCTAAGTTCACATGCAGAGCCTATTCTTTCATTAGCAGTTGCAAGATATAACATAGCCTGCTTTTCAGTTGATGCTGGAACGAAATAATTTATAATTGAACTTACAGTATCTGCTGCATATTATAATGTTTTGCCAAGTAATTCTGCAGCTGAAATTGCAGATGTATATTTTTTATTTATGGTTGTAGATGATAAGACTGATTGAGCACTGGCAATAGTTGCATTTGCAGAACTAATTGTTTTATTAATTTCAGTTTGAATTTTGCTAGGCATAGAATTTGATGTGCATGGACATCCAGCACCATCTGTATCAAAAGTATTCATGTTGTCGCATAAATAATATGAAAGTGGGAGAGTTAAGCCAAGACATGTGTATGAATAGGTAATGTTATTGATGCATATAGGGGCATTGTCCATAAAATTTACATCAGAATTATCTATGGTAAAAGTGATAGGACTTGACCGAAGATATTGTCCATTACTAAATGATACACAGTCAATGATGTATTCTGATAAAATTGGAGTATTGGATTTCGTAGAATTTGGAGGTAGATTATACACAAAAGGAAAACATGATGTTTCTACTAAATCAACATTTATATTTTGTGTCTTCTTATCTATCTTATTTAAGGTCATTTTTTACATCTCCTTAATTTTGCTTATATTAGTTACTAATTATATAAATATATAGATAATCATTTTCTAATATATATTATTTATTACAATTATTTTTGTTACTTGGGTTAGAAGCATAAATTATAGTTAAAAAAATTACAACAACTGTTTATCAAGGATTTTAAATAGTTGTTGTAATTTTATATAAATTATTAGTAGTATTTATTAATAATATTTCATTATAAGATTTATCTAAAATAATAAAAATATAGATTTGAATGAACAATATAAAAATTAAAGTTTAAAATGGATGTGGGTCTATATTAAGCACTGTACTTTCAGGATAAGGGTTAGTTTTAGATTTTGCAGTAACTAAAAAATCATATCTTACACCAAGGCTATCATTTGAAGGGATAAGGGCTGTAATTTTGATGACTTTAGAACTATTTGGAGCTAAATTGGCAAGTACAGATAAATCAGCTTGATAAAGAGTGTTTTTTGGAACATCAGTTATTTTAACATCATCTATATATAAGCTGTAAGACAAAGCAACCTTTTGAATTATCAACGTAAAATCATCATATCCTCCACCAGTATTTTTAAAATAATCAAGGATAACAGCAGTATTTCCTGGTGGAGTAACAATAAATGCTGTTGAATCATTAATTTTATATAGAGGATTTGGAGCTAAGCTTACACCTGGAGGTAATATACAGCTTAAAATATTACTCTTTTCACCGCTGTAAACCTTAGTTAGAGAGAGATCATTATAATATGAAATTGCAGTAGCTTGAGTATTAATTGTAGTACCAGATCTTAAAGTTGATAAAGGTTTTGTAGTAAAGGTTATATATCCTGATACTGATGGTCCTAATTGAGGTACAGTAATAATTATCTTTTTAGAAGAGCTGTTATAAGTTGCGTTACACAAGACCGTTGTATCAATTGAATAAAATAAAAAATTATTATCCAATGGTATTTCTATGGTTCCGTTAACAAGGTTAATGACACTGTTATTTTGGAAAATAAGCTTAAACTGCATCAATGAAGATGTGCTGATATTGGCACTAGAATTATAAGAAATTGAAGTTGTTTTATCAGTTGCACTTAAATTCATCAATAGATTTGGATGATTTATTGTTACAACTAAAGTTTTAGTAATAGTAGTATATCCTGAGCCTTGAGTTTGTTGATATAAACACTGCATTGTATTTGTCTGTGTTGAAGTCAGTGTATTTACTGTTTTAGTTGCATTACTTACTTTAGCAGTGAAAACATATGTGATTATCTGCGATGATAATCTTGCATCTACAGTTCCTTCAGTAGGAAATGTAATTACATTTGAAGAAACAGAAGGTGTTATTGCTACACCATTTCTAAAAGAAGGACCGAAGTAGATTTGACCACCGCTTGGAAGAGTATCTTTAACATATAGTCCATATACTATTGTACCTTGTGGAACAATGAATGAAAGAGTATAAGTTATTGATGACCCAACCTTAAAAGTATCTGAATAATTAGTTTTTGATAATGTTACAGCTAATGATGATAGGGTAACAGATGCTGTTTTATTCAAACCAGTATATTGAAAGTTTGTACTGCTTGAATTATAAACCTGGGAATATGGATTAGTATTTGTAGCAGTTGTAGTAATGGTTATTCCAGGAGAAAGAACAGAACTTATTGTTACATTATAAGTTAAAGTAATTGACTGTCCAGGCGCTAGTTTATTAATATATAAAATTATATTATTGCTTTGAACTACAGGTGAATTAAAATTACCAGAACCCGAAGCTTTTATACTGTTTACATCAACTGTAAACCAAGATGCTGACAAGGTATCATTAAGTGTGAAATCAAAAGCATCAGTTTCAGTTCCTAAATTGTTTGAATTACTTATTGTAACTGTATAGGAATATAGTTCATTTGCTTGTATAGCACTTTTATTAGGTCCTGCAACAGTTTTTGTTAATGTTAGATTTGGTGTACCGATATTAAAATTAACTTGGGCACGGCTGCTGTAAGCATATCCATAAGTGTTTATTCCTTTTAATTTCATAAGATTTGCATTTTGCGTTGAGGAGCCAAGGGTCGCAATTGGTGCTTTAAAATTAATAGTTCC
>OGIT01000150.1_pt1 | contig 50183 bp, 43 predicted proteins | sample 1571881 | NCBI WGS metagenome assembly OGIT01 (sample SAMEA2582101, study PRJEB24529) | metagenome | biome: Human gut stool | place: China | collected 2011 | reverse complement strand
AAATAATAGATTAAAACAACGATTGTCCAAAATGTGATATTCATAAAGTTAGGTGTTAGTTTGGCAAGTAGACCAGCAGGTCCAACCATGAATACAACACCAACCATAACAAGAAGAATTACAGAGAATACTCTCATTACATTTTTCATTACATTACCTAAGTAAAGTCCTACGATTTCAGATATACTTGCACCATCATTTCTAACTGAAAGCATTCCACTTAGAAAATCATGTACACCACCAGCTAGAATTGTACCAAATACAATCCATAAATATACCGAAGGTCCCCATATAGCACCTGAAAGAGCACCAAATATAGGTCCGAGTCCAGCTATATTAAGAAGCTGTACAAGGAATGCCCTCCATGTTTTCATTGGAACATAATCTACACCATCTGGATGGGATATTGCTGGTGTTTCTTTGTCAAATTCAGGGCCGAAAACCTTTTCTACAAATTTACCATAAATGCAGTATCCTATAACTAATAAAGCTAACGATACGAAGAAACTAATCATTATTATTCCCCCCTTTAGAATTTAGAAAAATTATAAATAGCATCAGATATAAATTGATTCTTCATTAAATTATATACAATTAGTTTGTATAATATTAACTAATATCAAATATATTTGTATAATTTTTATTGTCATGATTGTATTAGTATAAAAGAACTGTTGATTTTACTCTGATAAGAAATTTTATAGTGATTAAAGTAATAATAAATAAAGGAAGGACACAAAATATAAAACCATCTATTAAAATTTATTCAAAAGCAATTTTAACAGATGGTTTTATATTTCATAAAGTTAGTTTCTAGCTTTACATTCATTAAGATAAAAAGTTGTTATTTTATCTAAAGTAAGATTATTTTCTATATAAGATTTATTCCATAATCCTAATTTTTTACGATTTTCTGAGGAATTAATTAAAAGATTTATATATTCAGTTAATTTATTTATTATTAATTCATCATTAAATTTCTCAGGATTAAATGAATGATCTCCAAAATTTGAATCAACTAAGGTTTCAATATTACTATTATCAACAATATTTACATGTCCATTTGAACCAAAGGAAATAACTGGTTTTCCTAAACTCATAGCTTCAATTGCAACTCTTCCAGTTCCAATAATTAAATCACTTTCAAAGTAGTAGGATAAGATATTAAATTTATTCCCTAAGAAAAAAACTTTGTTATTATCATTAAATTCTTTATTTATATTTTGGCATAAATTTTTAATAGATAATGCATAATTTCCATTTCCAGCAATTATAGCAAAAATATTTTTGTTTTTTTTGATTACTTTTTTAAAGCTTTCTAAAAATAATAGAGCTAGTTTTGATTTATTGTAAGATAACCTGCTGCAATATATCAGGATTATTGAGTTTTCATCAATACCCAATGCTTTTTTTAAGAAACTTTTTTTACTAATAATATCATTAGATATTTCAATACCATTAGGAATTACAAGATATTTGTGAATATATGATTTTTCTAATAATTCACTGTAATATTTTTTTGAATACTCACTTACAAAAATAATTTCATCAAGATAATTACTATAAGATTGTATAATTTTTTCTGAATAATATATTCCGTGAATAGTAAATATTATAGGAACATTTAATATTGATTTAATCATAGGACACAGATATAAGTCTTTATCCATATGAATTTGAATAAGCTTTATATTTGGAATAATTGAAAGAGTATTTTTAAATTTATAAATATTTTTTAAGTCAAAAATATATAGAGGAATATCATAAAAAACAAATAACTCTTTATTAAAGCATTCATTAGTTAAAATGCATAATTGTATCTTCTCTTTTTTCAGTCTATTAGCTAAATTTATAACATAACTTTCCGTACCACCAATATTTACACTATTTAAAATAGTAACAATAGTAGAATCATATTCAATGCAATAAGTTGATAATTTTTTTTTTGAAGTTATTATTTCTTTAAAGTATGATTGATTATCAAGAATTTTATTTCTATTAAAAATAGCAAGTTTATTAGTAGTGAGTGGAGATTCGCAATAATTTAGACATTCTTTATAAGGAAGCCTTGATTTTTGGACATAATATAGAATTTCAGGGACTTTACTTATTTTTTCAAAACGTAAGAAATAAAGTATAAGATCAATTTCTGAATCGAAAATACTATGAGTACAATAAGGCAATATATCAATGAGAAAGCTTTTTCTTAGCACAAATGTATATAAATCTAATGGAAGATAAGATGCTGATATTACAGAGTTAATGTTATCAGAATCTATAAACTTATTAGATTCAATTAATGCTTCTTTTTCATAAATATTATTATTCATAGAGGCTTCTAGACAAGAGCAGATATTTAAATTATTTGAATTCATAAAAGAAATCTGTTTTTCAAACCTTTTAGGATCATTAATATCACAATTAGCTATTAAAGCAATGAAATCTCCAGAAAGTGATGAAGAAAATGATAATAAGAAATTAAAAATAGACGTTCTTTCATTGATTTCTATTATCTGATATTTATCTTTTATAATATTGCTTATATTATTTATTTTTTCAAAAGTAATAATATATAGTTCCCAATTAGTAAATGTTTGTTTTGAAATGCTCGTTAGAGTGTCAGAAAGATCAGTGTTATCAAGAGCAATTAAAAGGATATTTAATTTAGAAGTCATTTAATTGTGCATCATACAATATCATTGTAGATACCTGTGTGCATGGACTTTGTGCTGCATATGTGACCTGAAAATTCTCTATAATTCTATAGTCATCATAATTATTTATTACTAATGGGAAGAAAATTACTTTAGTTGAACATGGAGTTATATAGTATTGATTTTGAAAGACTAAAATACTTTCGCCATCAGTAAGGTCATAAATATTTATAGTAACATAGTCGCATACTGTGTTATTAGTTATAGTTATTTTTAATATATTATAATTTTGATTGTTATTAACAATTTCATATTTATATTCTTCTAGCATCTTATTATTTCCTCCATTAAAAGTATATATTTTTCTAAATCTTGTACATAGTCAGTATATGAATTTTATAAAATATTGTTAAATAATAAAACAAAAAATATAAGATCTGCATAATATAGTATAGACAAGACATATTAGGAGGAAAAGTAATGCACGTTGAGAGGATAAAAAATTTAGTAAGTATTGTTGTATCAAATTATAATAATCAAAAATATATTGAAGAATGTTTAGACTCATTAATAGATCAATCATATGAAAATATTGAAATAATTATTATTGATGATTGTTCAACAGATAATAGTGTAGATATCATTAATTCATGGATAAATAAAATAAATAATTACAACAAAGACAAAATAACATTCTTAAAAATGCCTAAAAATATGGGCTTTTCAGGAGCAGTTACAGTTGGTATGTATCTTGCAAAAGGAGAATATATTGCTATCCAAGATGGTGATGATATTTCACATAATAAGCGAATAGAAACTCAAGTGAAATATTTACAAGATAACAATGATATTATGATGGTTGGATCTAATTATTCTGTATTTAGAAATTATATAGAAGAAGCAAAAACAGTGCCTAATTTTGTTGTTTATGGAAAAACTAAAATAGAAGAAGAGTTTGGAAATGGAAACAGTCCTGTGTCTTTTGGAACTATACTTTTTAAAGGAGAAGTATTTGATAAAGTAGGAGGATTAACAAGAAAATTAGAAGGTGCAGAAGATTATGAATTTATAGCAAAATCTCTTATTTATGGTATTAATAATATAAATGAACCTTTGTATTACTATAGATCCCATAAAGATCAGAGATCAAAACAATATTATTCAAAGGAGGCAAAGAAGAAGGATAAAGTCTATAAAGAAACATTAAGTGTTATGTTGGTTTTAGACAAATTTAATATTGGAGGAACAGAAACGCATGTTTTAACATTAGCAAAACAATTAATAAACGAAGGAATAAAAGTAACAGTAGTAGGTGGTTATGGTCCTTTAGACAATGAATTTAGAAAATTAAAGTGTAAAATATATAATTTGAATTTTCCTCTTGAAATAGAAAGAGATGAAAATAAAAAAATCAGTTTTTTAGATGATATAAATAATATTATAGAAGCAGAGGATATAAATTTGATCCATGCACATCAGTCATCATCTGGAAGTCTTGCATTAGAGGCAGGTAAAAAGCTGGGAATTCCATGCATATTTACTGTTCATGGTATGTATTATTATGATATATTAAATAGTGCATTGAAGCAGGCTGATACTGTCATAAGCGTAAGTATTCCAGTATATAAATGGCTTTTAAAATATGATATAAATTCTGTAGTAGTTCCTAATGGAATTTCATTTAGGAATTATATGAATAGTCAGTCTAATTTTTTACGAAGTATCTATGATATGGATCAAGATTCACTTGGCATAATTTATTGCAGTAGGATGGCATGGGGAAAGATACAAGTATGTAAAAATTTGATTACAGTTATAAGAGATTTGCGAAAAAAAGATAATATAAAATATGATGGAATAATAATAGGAGATGGACCAGGGTATTTAGAGTTAAAGAAGTTTGCAGATAGTGTTAACAATGAATTGGGACAAGAAGTTATTCATTTTACTGGAAGTCAAATTGATGTGAACAAGTTTTATATGGCTGGTGATTGTGTATTAGGAACAGGAAGAGTTGCAATAGAAGCAATGGCGGCATTTAAAAAAGTTATTGCAGCTGGTAATTCTGGATATTATGGTTTTACAACAAGTGAAAATTTTAAAGAAGCTTGGAGCACTTATTTTGGTGATCATGATTATAAGTTTGATAATGACCCTAAGTATTTATATGAGGACATGAAAGAGTACTATCTAAATAAAGAATACTATGATAAAGATATATATGACCTATATGATAAGAGCAGAGTTTTATTTGATATATTTAAGGTAACAAGCGAATTGATAGATATATATATTGATGCGTTTAATTAGGAAATGAAAATAAATGCTAATTTGATTTTTAAAAGATAAATTCCATTTATAATAATTATTAGTTATATAGATTTTACTATTGGGAGTACTATTTAAAAATAAAAAATTCAGATTGGCTTTAGGGGCTGTCACATTAAATTTAGTGTGATAGCCCCTTTGCTATAAAAGTACATATAATACAAAGCATGAATTTATATAGAATTCATACTTCTATACTTATTAGGAGAGTATTCATAATACTTTTTAAAGAGTTTACTGAAATAATAAGCATCAGAATAACCTACAGATTGAGCAATAATTTTTACAGGCATTTCTGTTTCAAGAAGTAAATCTTTAGCTTTTTGCAGTCGTAAATTGATTAAATAATTAATCGGAGATTCTCCTGTTTTTTCTTTAAAGGTTTTTGATATATAAACAGAACTTATATACATATTTTTTGAAATATCATTAAGAGAAATATTATTCATATAATTTTTTTCAAAGTAATCTATAATAATTTCTACTATGTTACTTTTATCATAAAAAGGCAGAGAATACTGTTTAATTTTCTTTGTATTTTTTACATAGTTTGTCTCTTTTAAAAAAAGAGCAATAAGTTTCATAACAAGACTTTTTAAAACTAATTCTTTGCCAATTTCGCCACATTCATGTTCTTCAATTATTTCAAGGCAACACTTGTGAAAGTCTTCACCATATTGATTAAATTGCATTGGTACTGTTGAAGAATTCTTCAAAATATGATTTAAAGGAAGACCATCAATTTTTAAATTTCTAAATCCAACATGGAGTTCTTTAAGATTGCTATTAATACCTTTGGTAAAGTACTCGTAATGGTAAACTCCAGGGTTAAATGGAAGCAGGGTTTTTTCTTTTATTAAATAAAATTTATCATCTATTTTGTAATTTACATTTCCAGAAACAACATAGCTGAATTCTATAAAATCATGACAGTGATAATTTCCTTCAAATGTATCACTAGTAGTACAATAAATAGAATATAACACTTCAGGATTAAATTTTTCAATTGAAATTCCTACGTCACACACTAATGGTTCCCCCTTTCTTCTATATAAGAATATACATCATATAAATAAAAAAGTACATTTTTATTTAACTTTTTTTATTAGATAATTAACATGTTAAAAAAATAGAGACGATGTAGGGAGGAATTATTAATGAGCAGCATTAAATGGGTATTTACATATGTAAATAAGTACAAATTTAGATTTTATTCAGCATTTGTAGCAGCACTTATCTGTTCACTTATGTCTATGATTAATCCATATTTAAGCGGAGTGATTGTGGATGATGTAATAATGAAGAATAAATCGGGGATTCTCATTTATATATTGGGAATAATGATATTTATAACAGGAATAAAATCAGTTATAAGATATACATATCAGATGGTTTTTGAACATGTATCACAAAATGTAATATTTGAAATAAGACAGCAGATGTATGAAAAACTTCAGGAACTTGATTTAGATTATTATAATAGGACAAGAACTGGGGACATAATGGCAAGGATGACTGGAGATATGGATGCTATAAGACATTTTATTGCATGGGTTATGTATAATATATTTGAAAATGTAACTATGTTTGTATTTGCAATAGGAACTATGTTTGTAATAAATTCACAATTTACAATTTTTATGTTTTTACTTACACCACTAGTAGCATATTGTGCATATAAAATGACAGTAAAATGTAATCCTATATTTTACGATATAAGAGAAAGATTTTCTAAATTAAATACTGTTGTACAGGAAAATATAAGTGGAAACAGAGTGGTTAAAGCTTTTGCAAAAGAAAAATATGAGATATCAAAATTTGAAGAGCGAAATAAGGAATATATGGACTCAAATATGGATCTTGCAAAAGTGATACAAAAATATATGCCAATGTTAAATGCTCTCTCAAATATGTTCAGTGTAATAATGATTTTAGTTGGTGGAATATTAATAATAAATGAAAAATTGACCATGGGAGAACTGGTGATTTTTAATGGTCTTATATGGGCAATAAACAATCCAGTTAATATGGTGGGATGGTTAATAAATGATGTGCAGAGATTTCTAGCAGCATCAAAAAAGATGAGAATGCTTCTTGGGGAACAGACTAAAGTTGCAAATCCTAAAAATGGAATAAAACCAAGCAAAATTAAGGGTGAAATTGAATTTAGAAATGTAAATTTTGAGTATGGTGATGAACAGGTACTTAAAAATGTTAATTTTCATGTGAGGCCTGGACAAAGAATTGCAATTTTTGGTCAGACAGGCTCTGGTAAATCTACTATTATTAATCTTATAGAGAGATTTTATGATGCACAATCTGGCGAAGTTCTTATTGATGGAGTAGATATAAAAAAATATGATCTTCACGCATTAAGAAGAAACATATCAATATCTATGCAGGATGTGTTCTTATTTTCTAATACTATAGAGGATAATATAAGATATGGAATACCGGATATAGATAATTCAAAAATATCATGGGCGGCAGAAATGTCAGATGCAGATAATTTTATAAATAAACTTGCTGACTCATATGAAACCATAGTTGGAGAAAGAGGGGTAGGATTATCTGGTGGTCAGAAACAAAGAATAACACTTGCTAGGTCCATAATAAAAGATCCATCAATATTAATTCTGGATGATACAACATCAGCACTTGATGTTGAAACTGAAGCAGCAATTCAAAGGAATCTAAAATCTATATATAAAGGAAAGACAACATTTATTATAGCTCATAGGATTTCTTCGATAAAAAATTCAGATTTAATATTAGTTCTTGATAATGGTGAAATAATTGAAAGCGGTACACATGAAGAATTGATAAATGCACATGGACATTATTATGATGTATACAAAGAACAATATGGTGAGTATATAAATGATGGTGATAAAAAAAGGGAGGTTATATAGATGGCAAAAAACAAATATGATGTTGATGAATCATTAGACGAAAAACTGAACTTAGGGCATTGTAAAAGAATTTTATATTATGTAAAACCATATAAAAAAGAAATGATAATTACACTTATAGTAATGCTTTTATCGAGTGTAGCAAGTTTAATGGGACCTTATTTTGTAAAGATTGCTATGGATGAAAGTATTCCTAATAAAGATATGAATGGACTTATTTTTATAAGTATATTATTTGTTGCTACAATTATAATAAGTTCAGTATGTATGAAATATAAGATAAAAACAATGACATTAGTTGGACAATCTATCATAAAAAATATAAGATCAGATTTATTTAATCATCTGCAAAAACTTCCATTTTCATATTATGATAGCAGACCTCATGGGAAGATACTTGTAAGAGTTGTTAATTATGTGAATTCATTAAGTGATTTATTATCAAATGGATTAATTAATATGATTACTGATTTATTTAGTATTTTTGTAATAATTGGATTTATGTTATTTATAAGTCCAAAACTTACATTAATATGTCTCATTGGAATGCCAGTTTTATGTTTAGTAGTAGCCATGCTTGCAAAAGTTCAGAGAATAACAACACAGAAATATAGCAATAAGCAATCAAATTTAAATGCTTACATTCAGGAAAGTATAAGTGGAATGAAAGTAACTCAGGCATTTGCAAGAGAAAATGTCAATGCACAAAAGTTTAGAACGGTAAGTGGGGAAAATAAAAGTACCTGGCTTACAGCTGTAAAATATCAGCTTATGTTATGGCCTGCAATTGATAATATTTCAGTTTTTACTGTATCCCTTGTATATTTAGTGGGTATAAAATCCATTGGAGTAGACATATCAGTAGGTACATTAGTCGCTTTTGTAGGATATATATGGAGATTCTGGAACCCTATAGTTAATATATCAAATTTCTATAATACATTAATTATGGCAATGGCATATTTAGAGAGAATATTTGAAACTCTTGATGAAGAAGTAAGCATAACGAATTTAAGAGATGCTTATGAAATGCCAGAAGTTAAAGGTGATGTAGAGTTTAAAGATGTAGTTTTCAAATATGAGGATGAAGATAGGGAAATATTGAAGAATGTATCATTTAAAGTGAACGCTGGAGAGACGATAGCTTTAGTAGGACCTACAGGAGCAGGAAAAACTACAATAATAAATCTTTTAAGCAGATTTTACGATGTGACAAAAGGTGAGGTTAGAATAGACGATAATGATATTAGAAAAGTAACACTTAACTCTTTAAGGGAACAGATGGGAGTAATGCTTCAAGATACATTTATATTTTCAGGAACTATATTAGACAATATAAGATATGGGAATTTAAATGCAACTGAAGATGAGATTGTTAATGCAGCAAAAGCTGTAAGAGCTCATGAATTTATTATGAATTTAAAAGATGGATATAATACTCAGGTAAATGAAAGAGGAAGCAGATTATCAGTAGGGCAGAGACAACTTATATCATTTGCAAGAGCACTACTTGCAGATCCTAAAATATTAATTTTAGATGAAGCTACTTCAAGTATAGATACTCAGACAGAAAAAGCACTTCAGGAAGGGTTGAACAAATTATTAAATGGAAGAACATCATTTGTAATTGCTCATAGATTATCAACTATAAAAAATGCAGATAGAATAATGGTTATAAACGATGGAAAGATAGCTGAAATTGGTACTCATGATGAATTAGTGAAAAAACGTGGTGAATACTATGAGCTGTATAGGGCACAGTATGAGATTATGAATGCTGTTTAATTGTATATAATATTAAAATTTATTATATTAGGTAAAATACCAATGCCAAATGTGAACTAAGTTCACATTTGGCAATTTTTATAATAAATTATAAAGGTTATTTATTCAAATGGGAGAATTATTAAGTTTTTTCATGGAAAAGCAGTAAACATTGATGGATGTACGGCTGTATTTATTAAGTTTAAAGAAGATTAAGAGATATATTTAATTATGTTAAAAATTTATATCGATATTAAAGAATAAAAAATATGAAAAAGTTTACGGAAACATATTGACTAATTAAGGAAATGGCATTAGAATAAACTTATTAAAATACATTTAAAAAGTATTTTTAAATTAATTTCATTTATAAAACTCTTTAAAATTATAGAAAAGGAAAGGTGTGGATTATGGAAATAAAAAAAGTTAATAATTTAGAATTTAAAAAATATGGACAAGTATTAAAAAATTATAATTGTGAAGAAATAATTGAAAAAATGCAGAAAATGCCACTACCTCTTGATGTTATATATGAGCCTTCAGTAAAAGACCTTGAAGAATCAGAAATTTTTAAGGAACTTATGGAAAGAGAATTTGGAGGTCTTCCAATACAGATTGGATACTGTAATGGAAATAATAATATGTTAAATGCAGTTGAATATCATAGATCATCTGAGATAAATATAGCTGTTACAGATCTTATTTTGCTTTTAGGATGGCAACCAGATATTAATGAGGATCATACTTACGATACTTCTAAGATAGAAGCTTTTTTAGTACCAGCAGGTACAATTATAGAAGTTTTCGCAACAACTCTTCATTATGCTCCATGTAATGCAGATAATAATGGATTTAGATGTGTAGTTGTACTTCCAAGAGATACGAATATGCCACTAGAACATAATATTGAAAAGAATGGCGAAGATGCATTATTGTTTGCTAAAAATAAATGGCTTATTGGACATAAGGATACTGACTTAGGTAAGCAGGGGGCTTTTATAGGTCTTTATGGAGATAATATTTCTTTAAAATAGAAATAATCAATTATAAATAATTTATAAAAAGATAAAAATATTTGCAGTATTAAAAATTATAAGTATGAATCAAAATTGCTGAAGAAGCAATATAATTACAAAATGAATGTTTGGAGGAATTAAAAATGAATAATATACCACAAGTTAAATTAGGAATTGTTGCAGTAAGTAGAGATTGCTTTCCAATGGAATTATCTACAAATAGAAGAAAGGCAGTAGTTAAAGCTTTTGATGGAGAAATTTTTGAATGTGAAACAACTGTAGAAAACGAAATTCATATGAGAAAAGCTTTAGATGAAGTAAGACAAGCAGGAGTAAATGCATTAGTAGTTTATCTTGGAAACTTTGGACCTGAGACAGCAGAAACATTACTTGCTAAGGAATTTGGTGGTCCTGTTATGTTTGTATCAGCAGCAGAAGAAGCTGGAGATAAGTTAATGAATGATCGTGGAGATGCTTACTGTGGAATGCTCAATGCAAGTTATAACTTAGCGCTTAGAAATATTAAAGCATACATTCCTGAGTATCCAGTAGGTACAGCAGATGAAGTAGCAGAAATGATAAAGGAATTTGAACCAGTTGCAACAGCATTACTAGGACTTAACAATTTAAAGATTATCTCATTTGGTCCAAGACCACAAGATTTCCTTGCATGTAATGCACCAATAAAACAATTATATAATTTAGGTGTTGAAATAGAAGAAAACTCAGAATTAGATTTATTTGCAGCATTTAATGATCATAAAGATGATTCAAGAATTCCAGCAGTAGTTGCTGATATGGAAAAAGAATTAGGTGAAGGAAATAAAATGCCTGGTATTTTACCTAAACTTGCTCAATATGAACTTACATTATTAGATTGGATGGAAGAACATAAGGGTTCAAGAGAATTTATAGTATTTGCAAATAAATGCTGGCCTTCATTCCAAACACAATTTGGATTTGTACCATGTTATGTAAACAGTAGATTAACTGCAAAGGGAATTCCAGTATCATGTGAAGTTGATATATATGGCGCTTTAAGTGAATACATTGGAACTTGCATAAGCAAAGATATAGTCACACTTCTTGATATCAACAATTCTGTACCAAAGGATATGTATGAAGAAGAAATTAAAGGAAAATTTGATTATACTTTAAAGGATACATTCATGGGATTCCACTGTGGGAATACAGCAGCATGTAAATTAACTTGTTGCACAATGAAGAACCAAAAGATAATGGCAAGAGCTTTAGAACCAAATGTAGAACCAAATATTACAAGAGGAACTCTTGAAGGCGATATAGTACCTGGAAATATTACATTTTTTAGATTACAAAGTAATGCAGATGCAGAACTTACAGCTTACGTAGCAGAAGGTGAAGTATTACCAGTTGCAACAAGATCATTTGGTGCTATTGGAATATTTGCAATACCAGAAATGGGAAGATTCTATCGTCATGTTTTAATAGAAGGAAGATATCCACATCATGGGGCAGTTGCCTTTGGACATTTTGGAAAAGCTATTTTTAACTTATTCAGATATTTAGGAGTAAAAGAAATTGGATTTAATCAGCCTAAGGGAATGTTATATAAGACCGAAAATCCATATAGATAATTCAGACATAAATTACCAAAATAAAGATTATAAACTAAACTGGCATGGGAAATAGCTGAGGATAGTTTGATTGACTGATTAGTAATATTCAGAGAAGAATATGTAGATATAATAAGATGTTGTAATTTTCCCTGTTTATTTGACAAGGAAAATTACAATTACTAGTTTACTAAAAGTTTTATAAATTTTTTATATTAAAAATACAATTGAAGTGGAGGCTTTGAGTATTAATATATTGAAATATACTTAAGAAGTCTAATAGAAAATTCTAATTTATATATTATAGAATTTATATCAACAGAAAGTACTGTTTCTATTTTATGAAATCTATAAAAGAATGTGCTTCTATTAATATTTAATGATTCAGCAGTTTTGCTCGCATTTCTGTTTTTTTGTATATATGTAGTGAGTGTGTTAAATAGTTCAGAGTTGTTACTTTTGTCATAAGAAATCAACTTGTTTAATAAAGGATGTACAAGATTTCTTAGTTCTAATTTTTCAGAGATACATTTTGAATCAACCATATTAAAAAGATAAAAATCAATATAATCCTCAAAGTATGCAAGAATATCATTATTATTAATTTTTTCGCATATTTTTAAGGCATAAATGGATTGTAGTACAAAATCATGAATATTAATTAAATTATCAAATGATAAACTTATGCCGCACTTAAGTTTATTAAGGTTTAAAAATTCTAAAAAACTATTCTTAACGCTGTCTGTAAGAACATTAACAGTATCAGAGCTTACTAGAAATATAATATTATTTTCATAGTAAGCAGATAAACAGTTTTTAAAGATATTTTTACATGATTGCATAAGCTCTTTTAATCCAAAATTATATCTATAATCTTTATATTTCTGTACATAAGGTATTGATAGTACTACATAATTCTCTTTTAGTAAAAATCTGCTGTTCTTAAGCCTCTCTTCTATATATTTTATATCATCACAGTCAATTTTATTAGATAGAAGATCAATTAAATAATATTCATCGCAAAGACCAGAGTTAGATATAAAAAAATGTTCTTTTTGTGTAAATATTGAAATAGTTTTTGATAGTATGTTTACTAATTCCAAATCAGAGTCTTTAAATTTTACTTCCCTTTCCAAAACACATATATAACCAGTCGTCACATTATTTATTTTTATGGAACAGAAAATAAGGTTATCGTTATCATAATGAAAAAATGCTTTATTAGAATTGTAGATGTTATCAATGCATTTATGTTTTTTCATAAGATCCACAGCATCACATATCAGATAGTATTTATTATTATGTTCTTCAATACTTGAAGTGACAGAATACCCAGTAGATGAACGACATAAAATAGAATAACTCGTATCCACTATAAAGATTGGATTTTTTAAGTGAATTTCTGCTACATTTAAAATTTCATCAAGAGTATCAGCCGTAAATAAGCTTTCATATATTGAACATTTTTTTAGTGAAGATGAGTAATCATTTAGTATTATCTCAGGAACGAAATCTCCAGAAGTATTAATATTATTATTTTTTATGTTTTCTAAAAGTTGTTCTAAAGAACTCAAATTATTTTCTCCTTAATATTTTTTAGTTATTTATCTAAAAATTGACTTCATTAAATTAGAAAAAAGTCTAAAATATCATGTGGAAATACTATTATTTTAGGATTTTATTTTGATGAGAGATGAGTTTATGAATGTTAATATTATAACAGTTATTAAAATAAATTAAAATTGTTTTATGCTCTTTTATAAATTTATGGAGGTTATACAACAGAATTTATTAAATTACATATAAAGGGAGAAATGAAATATGTCTTTTACAGTATTAGGTATTACAGCAGGAAGAAAGAATTCAAATTCAGAAATTTTACTAAAAGAAGCTTTACTTGCATGTCAAAATCAAGGTGCAGAAGTAAAGATGATTAATTTAAGAGATTATCATATTGAAGAATGCACAGGATGTACAGCATGTACTCATGGAATGACTAGTGGTAAAAATGTAGGCTGTACATTAAGTAAGAAAGATGACAAGCAAGCAATAATGGATGTTATGTTAAATGTAGATGCAGTTATTATTTCAGCACCAACATATGACTTAATGCCAACAGCAACATTCTCAAAATTTATGCATAGAAATTTAGCATATGAATCATCATTCTTAGAAGCTATTGGTGCGGTTGAACACAGAGATAGAGTTGCAGGTCTTATTGCTGTAGGTGGCTCGACTCGTTCATGGCAGTCAATGGCACTTGAAAGTATGCAAGCTACATGTTTTACAAATGACTTTAAAGTAGTAGATATGTACTTAGCAACAAGAGTACCCGCTCCAAAGCAATGTTTATTATATGATGACATGATTGAAAGAGCTTATGAAATGGGAGAAAATATAATAAAGTCTCTAAAGACTCCAGTGGAAAAAAGAGAATGGCTTGGAGATCCTAATATGGGATGGTGTCCAAATTGTCATTCTAATGCTTTAATATTAGGTGAACCACAATGGGATGGTCTGCATTTTCCAATTGAGTGTCAAGTTTGTGGAGCAGGTGGAAATTTAGAAAAGACTGAAGAAGGTAGATGGAAATTTGTTATTCAGGAAGATGGATTATGTCGTGACCGTTTTGATGTTAAGGGAAGACAGCACCACGGAGAAGAAATAGGACATACTCAGGGTGGATTCTACACAGAAGAAAACCTTGCAACTGTTAAGGCAAAGTTTGAAAAATATAAGAATTTGACATTTTCTACAATTGAAATTGAAAAGTAATAGATAAAAAATATGTTTATATAGGAAAAGAAAAAAGCAATGAATCACGCATATAAGATTTTGTGATTCATTGCTTATTATTTTATATCATTTATGACTTTAGACATAGCCAAAGCTAAACTATCACCTCGAGCATTATTCCTAATAAATACAAATTTCTTTTGATTAGTCGTTATTTTTATCAATTCTTCATTTTTATTAGATGTTACCAAAAATTCTGTTAATTCTTTTAATGGTATTGTATATAAATCTCTTGTTTCTTCAGCATACCCAATTGCGGCATGGTCTTTATATTCTAAATACAAGGTATCATTAGTCAATATTAACCAGACTTTATTAGCTATATCTCCACCGGCTGAAGTTAAAAGGTTACCTACAAAATTGATTAAAACATCTTTTTTACTTATTGATTTACTAGCATTAATTTTCATTAAAATATCATCATCATTTAAATTTACAGAAAACATACAATACCTCCTAAATTTATAATAATAATTATTACATATATTATACAGCAAAATATATTCTATGTGGACTAAAAGTATTCATATAGATAAATATAAAATATGGGTAAAGAAATATTAAAATTATACTTAAAATAACTAATGAAATTCTTCAGGCTTTCATTTGAGTCAAATCTAAAGGGGACTGTTTTAGTCTAATAAAAATTAAATATGCTATAATAATAAAAAGATAAAAGACGTTTATAGATTTATTTTAAATAAAGTAGAAGAACATAAGATGGGGGAACAATAATGATGAACAAAGAAATAATATTAAACAAAAAAAATGAGAAAAATGTTAAAGCCAAAATAAAATATCTTGATGTCAGTTATATAGATAAAATTATTGAACTTGAAAAAAATATATATGAAATGCTCGAAAACAAGGAATTTTATTCTTGCTCTTCAAAAGAGGAGTATAGCAATATAATATTAAAATATGGGAAGATAATCGGGTGTGTTTTGGAAGAAACAGATGAACTAGTATGTATAGGAGTTTATGCTTCATATGGATATAATGAACATAATTATGGGTATGATTTTAATATTGAAGGAGAAGAACTTTTAAAGGTAAGTCAGATAGAATCAACTATTGTAAGTCCTAAATACAGGGGCAATGGCCTTCAGAATATCATATGTAATGCAATAGAGGAGCTTGCAAAGGAAAATGGAGATAAAATGATTGCGGCTACAGTGGCACCAGAAAATATATATAGCCTTAATACATTTATAAAAAGAGAGTATAAAATCATGGCAGATAAATTAAAGTATGGTGGACTAAGAAGATATGTTGTTATGAAAGAAATATAATGGTTATATCCTTGTCACTGCACATCTTTTGCGGTGAGAGCTGAAATGTATAAAAGGCTTCCTGTAAGAGAAGTAGGAGTAGGATTAGAATTAGAGTGGTAATAATAGATGAGGTGTGTATATAATGTGTATTTATGAGATTAAAAATAAGAAGTCAATAGAGAAATTAGCTGGAGGATGGAATGAAACTTTAATATGGTCATATCTCCAAGGATATATGGGAACTGCATATACTAATAATATTGAGACAATAGAATCTGTACAAATTGTAGTAGGAGATTTTTGCTTTTTTTTAGGTGAACCTAAAGAGGAAATTGTAAATCATAAGCCAGAATTTTTTAAGTCAGATTTTATTATTATGGTCGCTAAAGATGAAGGATGGTTTGAGCTTATTGAAAAAGTTTATTCTGAAAGAGCAGTAAAAAGGGAACGTTATGCAATTAAAAAAGAAATAGATTCATTTGATAAAGAAAAACTTAAAATCATAGCAGAGACACTTGAAAAGTCTTATGAAGTTAAAATGATAGATGAAAAAATTTATAATCAGATTATGAATAATAAATGGTCAATGGATTTATGTTCTCAGTTTAAGGATTATAAAGATTATAAGTTACGTGGAATTGGAACTGCAGTTTTAAAAGATGGAGAAATTGTCTCTGGGGCATCTTCATATACTGTATATAATGGAGGGATTGAAATCGAAATTGATACAAGAAGAGATGAGAGACGTAAAGGTCTTGCATCTGTATGTGCTGCAAAGCTTATATTAGAATGTCTTGATAGAAATTTATATCCAAGCTGGGATGCACAAAATAAATGGTCATTGGATCTAGCAGAAAAACTTGGATACCATTTTTTTAAAGCATACCCTGTTTATGAGGTTAATAATTATTAGAAACAATGTCAGCAATGGCATTGTTTTTTTGAACATAGAAATAAATCTACTAAGAAAATATTGATAATGATTATCATTTTTGATATAATAAATTTATCAGAAAATTCACAGTGCAAGGTATATTGTGAAAATTATGATAAAAAACCCATATAGTTAATGAAAAAATATAGCAAAGTATGCTATAAAATTAGGAGGAATTACAAATGAAAGATCATTTAGAAATTGTAGACGTTGTTGCAAGACAAATTTTAGACTCGAGATGTTTCCCTACTGTTGAAGTAGAAATATATTTAGAAGATGGAACTATGGGAAGAGCAGCAGTACCATCAGGCGCATCAACAGGAATTTTTGAAGCTGTTGAATTAAGAGATGGAGATAAAGATTACTACCAAGGAAAAAGCGTATTAAATGCAGTTAAGAATGTTAATGAAACTATTGCTGAAGAATTAATTGGATGCAATGTATTTGATCAGACTGCAATAGATAAGATGCTTATAGAATTAGATGGAACAAATAACAAAGGAAAATTAGGCGCAAATGCAATTCTTGGAGTATCTCTTGCTGTTGCAAATGCTGCGGCTAATGCATTAAATATGCCTTTATACAGATATATTGGAGGTGTTAATGCAAAAGTATTACCAGTTCCTATGATGAACATATTAAATGGTGGTTCACATGCTGACAATTCAGTAGATTTACAAGAATTTATGATAATGCCAGCAGGAGCTGACTCATTTAGTAATGCATTAAGAATGTGTGCAGAAGTTTATCATACATTAAAGAAATTATTAAATGACAAGGGATATGCTACAGGTATAGGTGATGAAGGTGGATTTGCACCAGATTTAAAGAGTAACAAAGAAGCTTTAGATGTAATAATTGAAGCTATCAAAAAAGCTGGGTATAAGCCAGGTGAAGAAATATTCATTGCTATTGATGCCGCATCATCTGAATACTATAAAGATGGAAAATACGTTTTAGAACATGAAGGAAAGACATTTACATCAGCAGAAATGGTTGATTTCTTTGAAGAATGGGTTAATGAATATCCAATTATATCTATTGAAGATGGTATGGCTGAAGAGGACTGGGAAGGTTGGAAGCTTATAACTGAAAGACTTGGAAAGAAAGTTCAGCTTGTAGGTGACGATTTATTTGTTACTAATACTGAAAGATTAGAAACTGGTATTGAAAAAGGAGTTGCAAACTCAATTCTTATCAAGTTGAATCAAATTGGTACATTAACTGAAACTTTAAATGCTATAGAAATGGCTAATAGAGCTGGTTATACAGCTGTAGTTTCTCATAGGTCTGGTGAAACAGAAGATACTACAATTGCTGATTTAGTAGTAGCTGTAAATGCTGGGCAAATCAAAACAGGAGCTCCTGCAAGATCTGAAAGAGTTGCTAAGTACAATCAGTTACTAAGAATTGAACAAGAACTTGAAACTGTTGCAGAATACAGAGGAAAAAAAGCGTTCTTCAACATAAAATAATTAATAAAAACTAGAAAAACATATTTCTACTAATTCAAAGGTTACACTTAATTATCAAAATTGGGTGTAGCTTTTTTTATAGAATTCATATTGTGGGATAAGGATAACTTAATACAATTTTAGATAATAATCTTATTAGATATATTGACAAAATATGAATAATATTATATCATGTAAATGAGAATGATTTTCAGTATGCCACGTACAACATATTATATAAAGAAAAAACTTCCTTGAAGCGCACACAACAAAGAAGTTAAAATTTATTATATGTATAAGAGAAAATCTCTACTTATTTAAATAATCACAACTATATTTAAATAAAATCTAACAATATTATTTTGTGGATATATTGTTAGGAAAAGAAATCTTATTGTATAGTTTCGCACACATTTCTATACAATAAGATTTTAATTTTATTATTAACAATTGTCAAGTCAATATAATCCAATTTCATAGAGTAATTGATATTTTATGAGTGCTAGCTTATTTTTAAAGATTAGGCTGGCTTTATATTTTAGTTTAAACATATAGAAGGAAGTAAAGTAAATTCATAGATTGTTATGGTAAAGAATATAAAAGTATATAATATTTACTTGACAAATTACTGGTAGTGATATAAAATATCAACTGATAATACAAATCAAAAAAGTTTAGAATTGTTATAAAGTTTTTTGAAATGAGAATTATTAATAATTATTTTTATATAAGTTATCTAATATTGATTGTTATATAACTATAGTTTGACCCCTATATTGTATTTAAAATATTAAAGATAACTAAATAATTAGAATACTAATCATAATATTATTTGAGTAGTTGCATTTAATAAAATGTTAGTAAAATCATTTCATAAAACATATAATTTTATTTACCAATGAAGAAATATGAATTTTGCTTTCAGCTATTAGGTATGTAGAGGTAAAATAATGAGAGATTAAGAGGGGATGGCAGTTGATTTTATAAAAGAAGGAGACTAGCCTAAAGATTATTATTATAGTGGTAAAGCAGATTATCTAGATAATAACAGGAATAAGTGGTAATGAGAATATTCCATGAGAGTGTTTAGATAATATAACAAAGGGAGGAAATGATTAAATTCCTCCCTTTGTTATATTAAATTTTAATTTATACACCAACCATAACTGAAGTTGCTTTGATTATAGCGTAAACTGTTTTACCAGTAGATAATTCAAGTTCTTTAACAGCATCTATAGAAACTGTTGAAGATATTTTATAATCTTCACAAGCTATTTTTACAATGGCATTAACTGCACCTTCGTTAATGCTTTCGATAGTTCCTTCTAATTGATTTCTTGCACTTAATCCAGCAAGCTTTTCGCATGCAACCATGACTTCAGTAGCTTTAACGATAGCATAAGCTTCTTTTCCAATTTCAAGTTCTAATTCTTTAACAGCATCCATAGAAATTGTAGCTGAAATATCTGCACTTCCTAAAGTGATAGTTACTATTGAATTTACGCTTCCTTCCTTTATAGATTTAATAGTTCCTTTAAATTGATTTCTTGCGCTAATTTTCATATTAATCTCCTCCATAAGTTAAATAAAAAATTTATAATATATAATAAATAGCTATAAAATATAGCCTAATATTAACTATTTAAAAAACAAATAAGCTTTCTTTTGGAAAGTTTAGATGTATTTTTTCATGTATCTTAAAATATAAGTTATTTTTAGGCATGAAAAACGTGATTTGAGCTGAATTTTCTTTATTAACTTGTCTTGCATAAATTGTTAAATCAAATGGATTTTCAATTATATTTTCTATAAGAAATAAATCAGTATTTAACTCTTTCATTGAATTATCCGATACTGGATTTATATAATGAGCTCTAATTCCAACATAAGCAATATCTTTTTCGCACGATTGAACATTAAGTTCCATATGCCAGTCTTCTGCATAAATTTTATCAGAACTGATTCGTGTTGCTTTTGAAATATTTTTACAACCTGTTATTGTTGCTTCTGTAAGATTTCCTGGTGTGTCAAATAGCTGATTTCTTGATCTGACTGGAAAATTAAATCCGTTTTCAAATACAAGTATATTGTCACATATTCTATAAGCTTCTTCGATATCATGTGTTACAAAAAGTACATAGCCATCATATGAGTTTAAAATTGATTTTAACTCCTTTTGCATGTTCAATCTTAAGTGATGATCAAGTGCTGAAAAAGGCTCGTCTAAAAGCAGAATGCGTGGATTTGTTATTAATGCTCTTGCTAAAGCAACACGTTGTTGTTGCCCACCAGATAACTGCCAAGGATATTTTTTTTCAAGATTATTCAACTTAAAACGTTCTATGTATTCTGAACATAAAGTATTAATGTCATTTTTTCTCTTATTATTCTTTATTCCAAGTTTTATATTATCAATAATGTTCATATGAGGCATAAGAGCATAATTTTGAAAAACATAACCAACATTTCTATTTTGAGGTTTAAGAAATATATTATTTTCAGAATCATAAAGAGTGCACTCATTGGTTTTTATAAGACCACTATGTGGTTTTTCAAGTCCTGCTATGCTTTTCAAAGTCATACTTTTCCCAGAGCCTGATGGACCAAGTATTCCAAGCATGCCTTTTCCCACAGTGAAATCAACTGAAATATTAAAATTAGGAAGTTTTTTTTCAAATTGGACTTTTAACATGTTATTTTCTCCTTCCTAAAATTTTATCTTGAATTGATGACCAATAGTTCATGATTAAAATCATTGATAGTGAAAATATTATTATGATAATTACCCATAACATTGCTTGGCTCATATTGCCTCCTTCAACAGCAAAGAAGATGGCAAGTGGCATTGTTTGTGTTTTCCCAGGAATATTTCCAGCAAGCATCAATGTAGCACCAAATTCACCCATAGCACGTGCAAAAGTAAGTACAACACCGCCAATTATGCCAGGATAGGCAAGTGGAACGGCAATTTTATAAAAAATACTAAACTCATTTAACCCTAATGTTCTAGCTGCATTTAGTATATTAGAGTCAACTTGCTCAAATGAAGAACGTGTTGACCTGTACATCATTGGAAATGCAACTACAATTGCAGAAATCACAGTTGCAGGCCATGAAAAAATCAAAGTTACATCAAAGAAGTTTCTGAGAAAGATGCCAACAGGACCGTTTTTTCCACAAAGAATTAGTAGGAAAAAGCCAACTACTGTTGGTGGAAGTATTAATGGAAGTGTAATTATTCCATCAATAAATCCTTTAAATTTATTATTACTTTTTGCAATTACATAAGCAATTGGAACTCCAATAATAAATGTAATAACTGTGCTTAATAAAGATGTTTTTATAGAAATCCAAAATGGAGAAAAATCTGTAATCATATAATGTCTCCTCCCTATAATTAAAATTTTATTAAGCTATTGAATAACCATATTTTTCAAAGACTGACTTTGCACTATCCGTATATAAAAAATCTACAAATGATTTAGCATCATCTAAGTGTGATGTTGATTTAACAACACCTACAGGATATGTTATTGGAGAATGTAAATCTTCAGGAATAGTTTCAATTATTTTTGCAGAGTTATTTGATTTTGCATCACTTAAATATACAAAGCCTACATCAGCATTTCCAGAAGTAGACCAGGCAAGAACTTCCTTAACATCTTTTGCAAATACTAATTTTGAAGAAACACTATCATATATGTTTGAGTTTTTTAGAACTTCATCTGCATATTTTCCAGCAGGAACACTTGAAGGTTCTCCAACTGCTATTTTACTTACTGAATCATTTGTAAGATCATTAAGTGATGTTATTGAAGTATCAGAAGGACCAACAAGAACAAGTCTGTTTTTAACTAAATCCTTACATGTATCATCCACCATTAATGAACCATCTTTTAAAGCATTCATTTGTGTTTGTCCGGCAGAAATAAAAACATCTGCTGGTGCACCTTGTTCAATTTGCTGTTGCAAGGAACCTGATGAACCAAAATTGAAAGTCAATTTAATGTTTGGATATTTTTCGCTGAACAATGTTTCTATATCGGCCATAGATTCTTTTAAACTTGCAGCTGCTGAAATTGTAAGATCCACTTGTTCCTTTGTTTCTGTCGTTTTTGTAGATACATTGTTTTCAGCAGTTTTTTCAGTGTTACCACACCCCATAAGTAGTAAACAAGAAATCATTGATAAAAGGATTGATAATTTTTTTTTCATGGATATTTCCCCCTTATTAAGTAATATAATTTTAATATTATAAAAAATAATATCATGAAAATGTTAAATAACGTCGATAATGGTAAAATAATTATTAAAATAAATAAAATGCCAAATATTACTTAATAAAATAAAGTAATATTAAAATAGTACTAGAAATTATAGACGCTATATTAAAAAAATTAACTTGCTCATAATTATTTTTACAAAAAATAAATAATTAAATAATAATTTCCTTTATTTTTTCTGAAAAAATTATTATGATTTAAATTATAAAATTTAAATTAATTGTGTGAGGTGGGTGTAATATGGAAAAAATATCATTTTTTTTAAAAGAGGGCGAAGAAATAAGTTCATTTCAAAATAGCAAAAAGATAGCTATTTATGAAAAGCAGAACAAGTGGATTAAAAACCAGGAAATAAAAATAAATGTAGGTCAATTTAATACAATGCAGTCATTAAGAAAATATTTTGTTGATATAGTTAATAAATTAGATGACTGTAAGATTGTAGTAGTGGATAAGGCACAAGGAATACCATATGGAGTATTTTATGAAGCTGACTATAGTATATGGGAACTTTCAGGTGAGCCAGAAGAATTTCTAGATATGATTGTTGAAGGTGAAAAAAAACATGATGTAGAAACAAAGAATAGTGAAAATGAATCTGTCGCTAAAAAAATTGAAGAGGGATATTTTCTTATAGATTTAAATGAACTTCAGTTCACGAAGCCAGAATTAACATCAAAAAAAGCGATAATTCCTTTTCTAGAAAAAGAAGCATTTGATGTTCTAGAAGTAATATGTTGTCATATACCACCATGGCTTATAGAAAAGGAAAAGAAAAACGAAATAACTATGGATGTATCAAAGCTAAAAAAGAATGAGTATAAGTTGCTAATATCAAGGGGAAAGGAGGAACAGTGAAATAATGGATTATTACTTAAAGGACTATGGATTGCTTAAAAGTGTTACTATAGCAGAAAAATATGCATCTGGTGAAATTGAATCTTTTAAGGTGGAAGAATTAAATAATATATATATAAATGGTGTAGAATATGTTCCAAGATATAGCATAAATGATAATAGAAAAAAAGAATTTCCATCTATAAGATTATATAAAAGCGGAAAACTTAAAACTCTTGATTTAGAAAATATAATTACAATAAAAACAGTAGAACATATTTTTTCTGCAGAAAAGCTTGTTTTTTATGAAACTGGAGAGATAAAAAGAATATTTCCTTTAAATGGGAAGATATCAGGATATTGGTCTGAAGATGATGAATATAATCTTGCAGAAGCATATGACTTTAACTTTAAATTTGCATTTTTTAAATCTAAAGTAATATCAATACAACTATTTAAAAATGGAAAAGTGAAAAGTATAACATTATGGCCTAAAGACAAGGTAAGTATAAAGTACAATAGTGAAAAGATAAATGTAAGAATAGGTATTTCATTATATGATGATGGTAACCTTAAAACTTGTGAACCTGCATGTCCGACAAAAATAAAAACACCAATAGGTGAAATTGAAGCTTTTGATAAAAATGCTTTTGGAATTCATGGCGAAGATAATTCATTAAAGTTTTATAATGATGGAAGCATAAAGGCTTTGACTACCTCTACAAAGATAATTAAAATAATAGATAAGAAAGGAAATACTACAATTCATTCTCCAAAGGAGGTTTTTCATTATTCAGGAAGTTTGGTAAAAGATATTATTACTGTAAGTATAGAATTTAAGGAAAATAAAGTTATTATAGATGGTACAAGCGAGTATCTACTTTACGAAAATAAATTTATTATTGAACAATTTGGAGAAAAAAAATTAACGTTAAAAGGTGATTTATGAAAACAGACAAAAAACTTTTAAGTCCTCTTGAAGTTGCGGAAATACTGTCAATATCAAAAAAAACAGTATATGAAATTATAAAAAGAAATGAATTAAAAGCATTCAAGGTTGGAAATAAGTTTAGAATAAACCAAGATGAGGTAGAAAGATATATAGGGAAAAAAGATGATAGTCAAATAGATAATGATTTGAAAGAAAAGCAATCTAGGGAAACAGTTTTAGAAGAAAAAAATATTTTAAATAAAATATATAGAAATTATATAGATAATAAGATTGTTATATGTGGCCAGGATGCTATTTTAGATATTCTTGCAAAATATATGAATAGATATAAAGATGAGGGAAAAGTATTAAGACTATATGATAATAGTTTTAATGGTTTATGTGCTCTTTATAATGATGATGTACACGTGACTGCAAGTCATATTTGGAATTGTGACCTTGATGAGTATAATGCAGATTTTGCATCAAGGGTATTAATTGGAACACCAATAACAGTTGTAACTTTGTGTCATAGGATTCAGGGATTTTATGTATTAAAAGGAAATCCAAAAATGATAACAGGATGGGCAAGTCTTGCAAAAAGAAAAGCAAGAATTATAAATCGCGAACTTGGAAGTGGTTCAAGAATACTTCTAGATCAAAGTATAAGAAAATATAATATAGATAAAAATATGATTATTGGATATAGTGATTATGTTAATTCTGCTGGGGAAGTAGTAAATAGAATTAGAATGGGACAGGCTGATGTTGGAATAGGATTAAAATGTGACATTAATTGTCCTGAAAAAGTAGACTTTATACCTTTACATGAGGAAAGATATGATTTGATTTTTAAATCAGAGAATCTTGAAAAGCCGCAGTTTAAAAGGCTTTTGAAAATATTATCTATGAATGAATTTAAAGATGAATGCGTATCTATAAGAAATTATGATTATTCAGAAATGGGTAATATAGTTAAGAAATTTCAAAAATAAAAAAGTTAAAAAATGTATTTACATCAAATAAAAGGTGTGATATTATTATTTTAACGTAACAGAAGAGAACAAAACGGAACGAAACGGAACTATGAAGAATAAAAAAATGAATAAAAATAAGTGACAATGGCGTTAAAAATTATTATGTTTTTAACGCTATTTTTTATTTATTATTAACAATGAAGTTGATTATTTGAAAAAATAGTGGCTTTTATTTTTATCCATTTTTCATAAAAATTTTAAGATTTTATACGTTAATTGCTCATAATAATGAGAATTATATATTAATTTTTTATTTTAAGGAGGAAGATTATATGAGACAAGTTGCAATTTATGGAAAAGGTGGAATAGGAAAATCAACAACAACTCAAAACTTAACATCAGCATTGGCTGAGATGGGAAAACACATTATGATAGTTGGATGTGATCCTAAAGCAGATTCAACAAGATTAGTTCTTGGTGGACTTGCACAAAAAACAGTTCTTGATACATTAAGAGAGGCTGGAGAAGATATTGATCTTGATGATATCATGAAAACTGGTTATGGAAATATCAGATGCGTTGAATCAGGAGGACCAGAACCAGGGGTTGGATGTGCAGGAAGAGGTATTATTACTTCAATAGGTATGCTTGAAAGACTTGGTGCTTATACACCAGATTTAGATTATGTATTTTATGATGTACTTGGTGATGTTGTATGTGGTGGATTTGCAATGCCAATAAGAGAAGGTAAGGCACAGGAGATTTATATTGTTGCTTCAGGAGAAATGATGGCTTTATATGCAGCAAACAACATTTCAAAAGGTATTCAAAAATATGCAAAGACAGGTGGAGTTAGACTTGGAGGTATCATTTGTAACTCAAGAAAGGTTGACAGAGAATTAGATTTATTAAAAGCATTTGCAGAGGAACTTGGAAGTCAGTTAATACATTTTGTACCAAGAGACAATATGGTTCAGAGGGCAGAAATACACAAACAGACAGTAATAGAATTTGATCCAAAAGCAGATCAAGCTGATGAATACAGAACACTTGCAAGAAATATAGATGGAAATCAAATGTTCGTAATTCCAAAGCCTATGAAACAAGAAAGACTTGAAGAAATATTAATGGAATATGGTTTAATGGATATCTAAATTTAATTAAGAGGAGGGGAAGTTATGTATTTAGTAAGAGCTATTATAAGAACTGAAAAAGTTAATGGAGTATTATCTGAGTTAGTTGATGCTGGTTTTCCACAAGTAACAAAGATGGATGTCTTTGGTAGAGGTAAACAAAAAGGAATCCAAGTTGGTGAAGTGCATTATGATGAACTACCAAAGGAAATGCTATTAATTGTAGTAAAAGATGAAGATAAAGATGATGTTGTAAGAGTAATAATGAAAAATTCTCGTACTGGAGAAGGAACTTATGGGGATGGTAAAATATTCATCTCAAAAGTTGATACAGCATACACAATAAGTACTGGAAAAGAGGAACTATAAAAAGCTTTAGGAGGAGTAAACAATGAAAGAGATTATGGGTATTATTCGTTTGAATAAAGTAAATGTCACAAAAGAAGCTCTTACTGAAGCTGGATTTCCATCTATTACTTGTAGAAAGGTTTTAGGAAGAGGTAAGAAGTCTTTAGATCAATTAAGTAAAGAATTAATTGATGCACATTTAGGAACAGCATCTGGATTTTCTGAAGCTTTTTCTGAAGGGACAAGACTTATAGCTAAAAGATTCTTTAATTTAATAGTAAAAGATGAAGAAGTTGAAGAAGCAGTAAAGATAATAATAGAAGCAAATAAGACAGGTACTCCAGGAGATGGGAAGATTTTCGTAATTCCTATTGAAGATGTTTATAGAGTACGTGACGGTCAAAATGGAGAAGAGGTTGTTTAATAAAGTGAGGTGAGGTAAATGAGCAAGATAGATAGCGTTTTAGACAAATATAGCGCAAAAGTTTATAAAAATAGAAAAAAACATGTTCTTGAACTTGAACATGAAACTCAAGAAATTGATGCAAACAGAAGATCAGTGCCAGGATTAATTAACCATAGAGGATGCTGTTATGCAGGATGTAAAGGAGTTGTTCTTGGTCCTACAAAAGATGCATTAATAATTACACATGGACCTATAGGTTGTGGATTTTATTCATGGGGAACAAGAAGAAATAAAGCGATTGCTGAAGAAGGTTCAAATCAAAATTATGTACAATATTGTTTTTCAACGGACTTACAAGAAAGTGATATAGTGTTCGGTGGAGAAAAGAAATTAGATGCAGCAATAGAAGAAGCTGTAAAAATATTTAATCCAAAAACTATATGGATATGTTCAACTTGTCCAGTTGGACTAATAGGCGATGATCTTCCTGCTGTTGCAAAAAGAAATTCTGAGAAGTTTGGTATAACAGTTATGGCATTTCCTTGTGAAGGATATAAAGGTGTATCTCAATCAGCAGGGCACCATATAGCAAATAATATTATAATCCGTGATTTGATTGGTACTGTGGATTACAAACCAATTAAGCATTCCGTAAACATACTTGGCGAGTATAATATAGGCGGTGATGCTTGGGAAATCAAAAGAATCTTAACATTATGCGGCTATGAAGTAATATCAACATTCACTGGCGATGGAAGTGTTGAACATTATAGAAGAGCCCATACTGCTGATTTGAATGTTATTCAATGTCATCGTTCAATTAATTATATAGCAGAAATGATGAAAATACAATATGGTACTGCATGGATGAAAGGTGATTTCATCGGTTTAGATAACACTATCGAAACCTTAAGAGAAATGGCTAAATTTTTCGGTGATCCTGTGTTAACTGAACAGACAGAAAAAGTAATTTCATCAGAGCTTTCTAATATAAGTGATGATATGAATTTTTACAAAGAAAAATTAGAAGGAAAAGTTGCTGCTATATGTGTTGGTGGTTCAAGAACACATCATTATCAACTTCTTCTTAAGGATTTTGGTGTAAAAACAGTTCTTGCAGGATATGAATTTGCCCATAGAGACGATTATGAAGGAAGAAAAGTTATTCCAGATATAGTTGAGGATGCAGATTTAAAGAATATTGATGTATTACATGTTGATAAAGATCCAGAAAAATTTAAGATATATAGAACTGAGGAAGAAATAGAAGAACTTAAAAAAGAGATAGCAGAATTAGAAGATTATGAAGGTATGGAAGCAGATATGGATAAAGGATCAGTAATAATTGATGACTTTAATCATTATGAAACTGAAGAGTTTTTAAAAATGTTAAAACCTGATATTTTCTTCTCAGGTATTAAGGATAAATTTGTATTCCAAAAGCAAGGAATATTATCAAGACAGCTTCATTCATATGACTATGCAGGACCTTATGCTGGTTTTAAGGGTGCAGTTAACTTTGGAAAAGATGTAACAATGGGATTATCTACTCCAGTATGGAATTATACTGTTGCACCTTGGAAAACACAATCAGTTTTAGAAGGGAAATTAGGAGGTGAAGAGTAATTATGATGCTAGATTTAACACCTAAAGAAATTACAGAGCGTAAAAGCTTAAAAATAAATCCAAATAAGACATGTCAGCCAGTTGGAGCAATGTATGCTGCACTAGGTGTACATAACTGTATGCCTCACAGTCATGGATCTCAAGGATGCTGCTCATATCATAGAACATTCTTGACAAGACATTTTAAAGATCCAGCAATGGCTTCAACTTCGGCATTTAGTGAAGGTGCTTGTGTATTCGGTGGTTCATCAAATTTAATAACTGCAGCTAAAAATGTCTTTGATATATATAATCCAGATATTATGGCTGTACACACTACATGTTTATCAGAAACTATAGGTGATGATATTGGTTCAATTATTGAGTCAATCGATATACCTGAAGGAAAGTATATGGTTCAGGCTCATACACCAAGTTATGTTGGTTCACATGTAACAGGATTTGCAAACATGGTTGCTGGTTTTATACGTGATCTTTCAGAAAAATCAGGAACATCAACAGGAAAGCTTTGTGTTCTTCCTGGTTTTGTAAATCCAGGTGATATGAGAGAAATGAAGAGAATAATGAGTAGTATGAAAGCTCCATTTACAATGCTTCCAGATACAACAGGTGTACTTGATGCACCTATGACTGGAAAATTTAATATCTTCCCTAAAGGAGGAACTTTAGTTGAAGATATTATTGCATTAGGTGATGCTGAACTTACTCTAGGAATTGGAAAGTTTGCAAGTGAAGAACCTGCAAATGTTCTTGAAAATATACACAAAGTTCCACAGAAAATATTAACAATGCCAATTGGTATATGTTCCACAGATGATTTTATAATGGAACTTGCTAAATTCACTAAGGGAGAAGTTCCTTATGAACTTGAGGAAGAAAGAGGACAGCTTCTTGATATTATGATTGATTCTCATCCATATTATTCAGGAAAAAAGGTGGCAATAAATGGAGATCCTGATTTTGTAATAGCAATGACTAAATTTGCATTAGAACTTGGTATGGTTCCTAAATACGTAATAACAGGAACTCCTGGGAAAGCATTTGAAGCAACTATTAATAAACTTTTTGAAGAACATAATGTTGAAGGATGTATATGTAAAGCTGAAAGTGATTTATTTGAATTACATCAATTAATTAAAAATGAAAAAGTAGATTTATTAATTGGAGGAACTCATTCAAAATATATAGCAAGAGCTGAAGATATACCATTTGTAAGAGCAGGTTTTCCAATAATAGATAGATATGTGCATTCATATATGCCTTTAGTAGGATACAGAGGTGGCATGAGACTAATTGAATTAATACTTAATGCATTGATGGACAGAATGGACAGAGATGCTAAAGACGAAGATTTTGAATTAGTTCTATAAAAAGATAAAAATTTAAGATATTGAGCAGTGTTGTTATTTAATTTTAATATATAACCTGCTCAATATTCTTATAATCAAAGAAGATTTAGAGCATTTATTCAGGCAGGAGGATACATGGACTTTAAAATATGAGATGAATTTCCTGTCATTTTAAATTTTAGAATCCATAATTCAGGAGGTGTGTAGAGATATGGAACAAATAAAAGAATATGATGATTTATTAAAAGAAAGAGAAGAATTTATATGTAAAAAGGGAAAGGAAAATGGAAATTTTAAGTGTGACAGTGAAAGTGTATCTGGAGCAGTAAGCCAGAGGGCTTGCGTTTACTGTGGATCAAGAGTTGTTTTGAATCCTATTACAGATGCATATCATATTGTTCATGGACCAATTGGATGTGCCAGCTACACTTGGGATATAAGAGGAAGTCTATCAAGTGGGGATGAAATATATAGAAACAGTTTTTCAACTGACTTAAGGGAGCAGGATGTTATCTTTGGTGGAGAAAAGAAACTTGAAAGAGCTCTTGAAGGTGTTATTAAAGAACACAATCCAAAAGCTATATTTGTATATTCAACATGTATTGTAGGAGTAATTGGAGACGATATTAAGGCTGTATGTAAGAGTGCAGAACAGAAATATAATTTACCAGTAATACCAGTAATGGCACCAGGATTTTCAGGAAATAAATCTAAAGGATACAGAATTGCATGTAATGCTCTAATGAATTTATTTTCAAGGGAAAAGCATCCAAAATCAAAGGGGATAAATATTCTTGGGGATTTTAATCTTGCTGGTGAAATGTGGATAATTGAAAATTATTTAAGGGAAATTGGCGTTGATGTTGTTGCTAAAATAACAGGTGATGCAGATGTAGATTCTTTAAAAAAGGCTTCAAGTGCAAGTTTTAATGTTGTTCAATGTGCTGGTTCAATGAATTATCTTGCAAAAATGATGGAACAAGATTTTTCTATACCATCCATAAAAATCAGTTTTGTAGGTCTTGAAGACACAAAAAGTTCATTGATGAGAATAGCTGCACTTACAGGAGATAATAGCATAATTGAAAAAGCAAAAGAGCTAATTGAACGAGAAGAAGCACAAGTAATGCCTATAATTGAAAAATATAAGAAAAATCTAAGAGGAAAAAAAGCAGCCATATTTGTTGGAGGAGGCTTTAAGGCAATATCATTAATAAGGCAGTTCAATGAACTTGGAATTGAAACTGTAATGGTTGGTACACAGACTGGAAAACCAGAAGACTATGAAGTAATAAACGGACTTGTTAAAGAAGGAACAGTAATACTTGATGATGCAAGTGCATATGAACTTGAAAAATTCATGATAGAAAAAGGTGCAGATATACTTGTTGGAGGTGTAAAAGAACGTCCTCTTGCTTATAAACTTGGAGTTGCATTTTGTGATCATAATCATGAAAGAAAACATGCACTTGGAGGATTTCAGGGAGCAGTAAATTTTGCAGAAGAAGTTAATTTGTCAATAAACAGTCCAGTTTGGAAGTATGTATAAAGGAGGATGATAGTATGAGTAAACAAGATTATGTAGATTTAAATGTAAATCCATGCAAAATGTGCATGCCAATGGGTGTTGCAAATGCAACTTATGGGATTAAGGGATGTATGACTATACTTCACGGTTCACAGGGATGCAGTACATATATAAGAAGACATATGGCAACCCATTATAATGAACCAATTGATATTGCATCATCTTCTCTTACAGAGCAGGGAACAGTTTATGGTGGAGAAAAAAATTTATTAAAAGGTCTTGAAAATCTAATAAAATTATATAATCCAGAAGTTATAACAATAGCTACTACATGTCTTGCTGAAACAATTGGTGAAGATGTTGGAAGAATTGCAAAGACATTTATGGAAGAACATCCAGATGAAAAAGTAAAATTGATACCAGTTGCAGCGCCAGGATATGGAGGTACACAATATGGAGGATATTTTAATGCATTAATTGCTATAGTAAGTAATATTGAAATGAAAAAAGAAAAAAATAGCAAAGTAAATGTTGTTACAGGACCAATGAGCCCAAGAGATGCGAGAAAGTTAAAGGAAATACTTAATGATTTTAATATAGATTATATTTTACTACCAGATATTTCAGAAAATTTAGACGATATTCATAAAAAAATATATAACAGGCTTCCAGAACATGGGACAAGTATTAATGAAATAAGTATGATGGCAGGAGCAAAGGCAACTATAGAACTTAGCACATTTGTTAGTGAAAAGAGCTCAGTAGGACTTTATTTGGAAGAAAATTATGGAGTAAAAAACATAAGAATAAATATGCCTGTTGGATTACGAGACACGGATAAATTTTTGGAAGTTTTATCACAAATATCAGGAAATGAAATTCCTGAAAAATATGTGAAAGAAAGAGGAAGATATTTAGATGCTATGATTGATTCTCATAAATACAATGCTGAAGGAAGGGCTGCAATTTTTGGAGAACCTGATTTTGTGTATTCCACAGCACGCATGATGCTTGAAAATGGAGTAATGCCTGTACTTATTGCAACAGGAGATGTATGCCCAGAACTTAAAGATAAACTTTTTGATGAAGTGAAAGAATTATCTGAAGCCTTATTTGTAGATAATTTTGAGATAATAGACGATGCTGATTTCACAGACATAGAAAGTTATGCAGTAAGACTTGATGCAAATATCCTTATTGGAAGTTCTGATGGACGAAGAATTGAAGAAAATAAGAATATACCATTAATAAGATTAGCATTTCCAATTCATGACAGGGTTGGAGGTCAGAGAATTTTATCAATAGGTTATGAGGGTTCACTAAATGTAAGTGATAGCGTTACAAACATGATACTTGAAAGGAAGCATGATGTATTTAGAAAGAAAACATATGATATGTTTTATAAAGGAGATGTGAAAAATATGAAAAATAAAGATATATCTGTAGAAAATTTAAAAAGTAATATTATATCAATTGAAGAAAAAACAAAGACACATCCATGTTTTAGTTGTGACTCTGCTCATAAATATGCAAGAATGCATCTTCCAATAGCACCAAAATGCAATGTGAGTTGTAATTATTGTCATAGAAAATATGATTGTGTAAATGAAAGCAGACCTGGAGTTACAACAGAAGTATTAAGTCCAGAACAAGCCTTTGAAAAATATAAGTATGTGAAATCAAAAATGCCAAATTTAAAGGTAATAGGAATAGCAGGACCTGGTGATGCTCTTGCAAATTTTGATAATGTAAGAGAAACGTTGAAGCTTATACGAAATGATGATCCAGAAATTACATTTTGTCTTTCAACAAATGGACTTATGCTTCCATTTTATGCACAAGAATTAATAGACATTGGTGTATCACATGTAACAATTACTATAAATGCAGTTAATCCAGAAATATCAGCAAAAGTATATAAGTATGTAGACTATCTTGGAGTTATATATAGAGGAGAAGAAGCTGCACAGATTTTATTGAACAATCAGCTTTCAGGATTAAAATACCTTACAGACAGAGGAATTGTAGTAAAAGTAAATATAGTAATGCTTAAGGGAATAAATGACGAGCATATTTATGAAATTACAAAAAAGGTTAAAGACTTTGGTGCTACAATAACAAATATTATGCAGATGATTCCAGTTAAGGATAGTGTATTTGAAAACATGCCTCTTGTAAGTCTTAAAGAAATTAATGATATGAGAAATAGATGTGGTGAAAATATAAAGCAAATGTATCATTGCAAGCAATGTAGAGCTGATGCTATTGGAACTTTAAATGATGATCAGTCCATAAAAATTTCCTTGGAAATGAAAGAGAAAAAATCTAATGAAAAAATTATGAAATTTGCAGTTGCAACAAGAAGTGGAATGACAGTGGATATGCACTTTGGACATGTTAGTGAGTTTTATATATATGAATATAGACATGGTAGTGCAATGTTTCTTGAGAGAAGAACTATTGAAAAATACTGTAATGGAGAAAGTGATTGTGGAAATGAAAATAAAATAGATAAATTAATATACACAATTTCTGATTGTAGTGGAGTGATTACTTTAAGAATAGGTGAGGAACCTAAAAAGAAATTAAAAGAGAAAAATATTTTAGCATTTGCAAGCTGTGAAAGACTTGAAGATGCAGTAATAAAGGCAGCAAAGATTCTTGAAGGGAAAAATGAAGTTGAAGAAATTCAAATTCTATAAGATGGGTGATAAAATGAGAAATAACGTGTTAGCTACTATAAATGGTAAAGAAATTACAGAGTTTGATGTGGAAAATATAATAAGTCAATATTCAGAAGCAGATCAGAAGTCTGTAAATACTGATAATGGAAGAGAAAAAATATTAGATCAGCTTGTAAGCTGTGAGCTTATGTATAATTTTGCTCAGGATGAAAAATTAGAGGAAACAGATGAATTTAAGGTTAGAATTGAAGAAGCAAGAAAAGATATCTTAACTCAAATGGGAATTTCAAAAGCTGCTGGAAATGAATCTATAAATGAAAATGAGGCTTTAGATTATTATAATTCAAATAAGGAAAAGTTTATAGTAGGGGAAATGGTAAGTGTTAAGCACATACTAGTTGAATCTCAAGAAGAGGCATACAATGTAAAAAATGAAATAGAAAATAATCAAATCAGTTTTTCAGATGCAGCATTAAAATACTCTATGTGCCCTTCTAATATGAATGGTGGAAGTCTTGGAACCTTTGGAAGAGGTAAGCTCACAGCTTCTTTTGAAGAAGCTGCATTTAATGCAAAGATAAATATATTAACAGATCCTGTAGAAACAGAATTTGGTTTCCATATAATACTTGTTGAAGATTTTAGAGATGAGTATATAAAAGAATTTGATGATGTTAAGGAAGAAATAATGCTTCATTTAAAGAAAAAACGTGAATTGAAAAATTATAAAGAAATTATTGAAAAAATGAAGAAAAAATATTATAAAGCAAATTTGGAGGCGTTTATGTGAAACTTAAACAGAGAAAAATAGAAATAATAGATACTACACTGATTACTTTATGGGAAAATTACAGATGTAGTTTCAAAAGAAACATTAATAAAATTATGGAGCTTATAAAATTAGTTTATATTGCAGGAGCAGATTATATAGAAATTACAGATGAGTTATATAGATTTATGTTGAAATTACCAGAAAATGTTGAATTTATCCTTGATTACTATAAAAGTATAGAAATTAAAGGTGTAGATGAATTAAAGGAAAATATTATGATTTTTGAGAACAATAAGAAAATCAAGCGGTTAAGAATTATAGGCTTGGATAATCTTATATTAAGTGACTATGAGGATATATTATATGAAGTTATTGAAAAATTAGAAGATAGAGTGGAATTATCTATCACAGATAAATATAAGTGTTCGACTGGAATAGCTGTAGAATGGATTCGACTTGGTGGAAAGAAGATTGTAACAAGTTTTGCTGGAATAGCTGGAAATACACCTCTTGAAGAATTACTTGGAGCTTTGAGATATATTGAGAATATTAATATAAGAGGGGATTTTAGAGTATTTAAGAAAATTTCAAAATTATATGAAGAAATAACATGCACTAGTATACATCCTACAAAGCCATTAATAGGGACTGATATATTTAATGTAGAATCAGGAATTCATGTTAATGGAATTATAAAAAATTCAAAGACTTTTGAACCATATAATCCAGAGGAAGTAGGAGGAGAGAGAAAGATTATTATAGGAAAGCATTCTGGAATAAAATCTTTAAAAATTAAGCTTGAAGAGCTAAAAATAGAATATAATTCAGAGTGCCTTGATGCTATTTTAATAGAAGTTAGAAATCAAAGTAATAGTAAGGGAAGAGGATTAAATGATGATGAGATAAAAGCAGCATGCAAAAGAGGGGAGAGTTTATGTGAAAAGAAATGTGAATATTGTTGATACAACATTAAGAGATGGCGAACAGAGTGCAGGAAAAGCCTTTACAATAGAACAAAAACTTAAAATTGCAAAATATCTAGATGATAATGGAATATATCAGATAGAATGTGGAATACCAGCAATGGGTTGTTTGGAACAAGAAATAATAAAGGCTATAAAAGCAAATACAAAGAATGCTTTAATTTCTACTTGGAATAGATTAAATATTGATGACATTAAAGCATCAATTGATTGCAAGCCTCACATTATTCACATAAGTGTACCAGTATCTGATTTGCAAATATATGAAAATTTAAATAGGGATAAAAAATGGATTGAAGAAAATCTTATAAGGTGTATATATTATATAAAGGAGCATGGATTTGATGTGACAGTTGGCTTTGAAGATGCATCAAGAGCTGATATAAAATATATTATAGAGCTTAGCTGTTTAATTGAAAAACTAGGAGTAAATAGAATTAGATACTCGGATACAGTTGGAATATTATCTTTGCTTAAAACTAAGAACGTAGTAAATGAAATTAGAAGAAATTCTAACCTTCAAGTTGAGATACATGCACATAATGATTTTGGAATGGCACTTGGAATTTCAGTAGAAGCAGTGAAAAGTGGAGCAGAATTTGTTGATTGTACGTTAGATGGTATAGGAGAGCGGACAGGAAATTGCAGCCTTCAGGAATTTTTAAAAATAAGCAGAAACTTTGAATGTAATTATGAAATTAATAATGATAACGCTATTAAAAAAACACTTATAGATATAATTAAAAATTAATATCCAATAATTAGTTTTTAATTATTATGTTATAAAAAAGTAAAATAATTAATATTTAAAAATTATATATAAGAAAAAGAATATTATCTTTAAATTGTAAAAAATAGTAGAATATTTAAGGATAAAGATTGACTAGTCAACTATATGAGAATATAATAATGTTGACTAGTCAATTATTATTTGGAGATGATAAACATAGATATCGATAAATTTATAATGTTTAATAACAAAATTTTTAGGAATACTCAGGGCCATTTAGATAGAAAATTAAAGAAATATAATTTAAGCAGCGGTGCATACCCATATTTGATAGTACTTGCAAAAAATGAAGGTATAAGTCAGATACAGATAAGTAGAGAGATTGGAAACGATAGAGCAATGTCTGCAAGGACTATAAATAAGCTTATTGAAAGTGGATTTATTTATAAAGTACAGGATGAAAAAGACAATAGGGCGTATAAACTTTATTTGACATCTAAAGCTAAAGAGATACTACCACTAATACATATAGAAATTCAAAAGACAATACATTGTATAACTGAAGATCTTACAGAAGATGAAAAAGATATAACTATGAGAGTCTTAAAAAACATCTTTGAAAAAACTAAAAATTTAAAGAAAGGGGATAATATTTAATGGATGATAAAATTAAAAAGTGGACTATATTTATAATAATTATTTCAGCGACTTTTATGTCTACATTAGACGGAAGCATTGTTAATGTAGCACTACCTAAAATGGCAGAAGCATTAGGAGTTACAACTTCAAAAATACAATGGGTAGTAACAAGCTATTTAGTCGTTATTTCAGCTGTTATTTTAATATTTGGACGTCTTGGAGATATGTTTGGTAAAACTACAGTTTTTAAAATAGGTCTTTCACTATTTACTTTAGGATCATTTCTATGTGGAATAACAAGCTCATTTAATATATTAATATTAGCAAGAGTAGTGCAAGCTATAGGAGCGGCAGGAACTATGGCTAATAATCAGGGGATAGTTACTGAGATATTTCCAGCCAATGAAAGAGGGAAAGCTCTTGGACTTATTGGTACAGCTGTTGCACTAGGTTCTCTTGTTGGTCCTGGTCTTGGTGGATTTATTGTTGGATCTTTTCATTGGAAATTTATATTTTTAATTAATGTTCCAATAGGTATTATTGCGTTATTTTATGCATTTAAACTTCTTCCTACATCTAATAGAACAAGTAGTGAAAAAATCGATATTGTAGGTGCGTTATTATTTATTTTTACAATAATTCCACTATTTATGTCTCTTAATGAAGGAATAAATCTTGGATTTACATCACCTATGATTTTATTAGGATTTGCTATTGCAGCAATATGTTTTATTTCATTTATTATACTAGAAAAGAAAATAAGCTCACCACTTATTCAGCTTGATATTTTTAAAAATAAATTATTTTCTATAAGTATTTTTTGTGGATTTGTAAGTTTCGTGGCAATTTTCTGTCATAATATAATACTTCCATTTTACCTTCAGGATTTGATGGGATATTCACCACAGAAAGCAGGCATGATTCTTATGGCGTATCCATTAATTTTAATGGTTGTTGCTCCATTAAGTGGAAGTCTATCAGATAAAATAGGTTCAGAACTTTTAACATTTTTTGGACTTATTGTAGGAAGTATTGGATTATTTTTAATGTCAACATTAAATGATAATTCTAAAGTTATTGTAATGGTTATTTTTATAGCAGTTATGTCTGCCGGAATGGGAATATTTCAATCGCCTAACAACTCATTGATAATGTCAACAGTACCTAAAAATAAACTTGGTATTGCAGGAAGTATTAATGCATTAGTAAGAAATGTTGGAATGTCAACGGGTATAGCTTTAGCAACAACACTTTTATATACTCAGATGAGTTCTAAAATAGGATATAGAGTTACAGACTTTGTTTCTGGAAGAAATGATGTATTTATATATGGAATGAAGTGGGTTTATATTGTAGCTGGTGCTATATGTATGATTGGTGCTGTTTTAACTTTTTATAGAATGTATAAAAATTCAAAAGAAAAAAAGGCATTAGATGAAGAGTTATGTGATAGTATTAAATCTGGAAATGGCGTGTATTAATTTTCTTAAAAGTTTCTATTAATATAACGTATATTTAGAAAAAGCACTTTATAAGATAGAGAAAAAACTATCTTATAAAGTGCTTTTATGTATAGAGGAACATATAATTATTACTAATGTTATATATAGTTTTCATAGTATGCAATTTGTTATGTGTAATTCAACTTATTTAGAATATATCTGTAATACAAAAAATGTTATATGTGATATAATTTATTTAATTATAGCTAGATTAAGAAAAGAGGAAATCATATGAAACCTAAGATTCAGGATGTAGCAAGACTAGCAGGAGTTTCACCAACAACTGTGTCAAGAGTTCTTAATGATAGAGGATATATAAGTGATGAGACAAGAGAAAAAGTCAATAAAGCAATGAAAGAACTTAATTATTTTCCAAATGATGTTGCTCGGTCATTATTTAACAAGAGGACTAATCTCATAGGGGTAATATTACCAACAGTTAGCAATCCATTTTTTGGAGAACTTACATTCTACATAGAAAATATATGTAATTCACTTGGTTACAAAATATTACTCTGCAACAGTCTTAATAATATTGATAATGAAGAGCGATATTTAGAAATGCTTATGCGTAATCAAGTTGATGGAATTATTGTTGGAACACATAATCAAGGGATTCTTCAGTATAAAAATGACAATATGGCAGTAGTATCTATTGACACAGATTTATCTGAAAATATTCCTATTATAGGATCAGATAATTATAATGGTGGAAAGATAGCAACTGAATTGTTGTTATCAAAAGGATGTAAAAAAATTATAAATATAGATGGAGAATTCAATTTAAGAACACAGGCAAGATTAAGAAAAATAGCTTATGAAGATGTTATGAAATCTAATAATAGGATTCCAATAACTTATGAAATTGTAAGTACATTTGATGGAGGAAATCAAATTCAGATTGCTAATAAGATTTTGGATGAACATCCAGAAGTTGATGGTGTTTTTGCAACAAATGATTTATTTGCAGCCGCATTTATAAATGAAGCAAGAAAACGAAGGAGGAAGATACCAGAAGATTTAAAGATAGTAGGATATGATGGAACAGAAACAAGCAGAAGTCTATTACCAGATTTAACAACTATAAAACAGCCTATAGAGCTTATTGCAAAAACTTCAATAGAACTACTTATAAAAGAAATAGAGGGAGATTTTAGCAATAGAAAATCTAAAATAGCTCTGCCAGTATCACTTATAGAAGGAAAAACTACGTAGTTTAATAGCATAATTAAAAGGTATTATAAATGGAATCTTTTAATTATGTTATTTTTTAAAATTTTCTGAAACCGGTTGACATATGAAAACGGTTGACATATAATTAACTCATGAAATGAAACTGTTTTCAAAAAAGAAAGGGGATTTAAAAATGTCAAAATCAAAATTAATGTATTGTAAATTAAGTGCGTATTTCTTCTTTTTCTTTGTAACTTGGTCAGCAAGTTATTCGTTATTTTCCATATGGCTTGGACAGGAAATAAATTTAAGTGGTGCAGATACTGGTATTATTTTTTCTGTAAACGCTATCTTTGCATTGTGTATGCAGCCTCTATATGGATATATATCAGATAAGATCGGTTTAAAAAAGAGTATATTGAGTTTTATAAGCATATTACTGATTTTTGTAGGTCCGTTTTATATATATGTGTACGGACCTTTGCTAAAATATAATGTGATTTTAGGGGCAGTAGTTGGAGGTCTTTATTTAGGAACAGCATTCCTTGCAGGAGTGGGTGCAATTGAATCATATATAGAAAAAATAGGTCGCAAATATGATTTTGAATATGGAAAATCTAGAATGTGGGGATCATTAGGATGGGCAGCAGCAACATTTTTTGCAGGTCAGCTATTTAACATTAATCCTAATATAAACTTTTGGATTGCATCAGGTTCTGCTATAATATTATTTTTTATAATATTGTCTATATCAATAGAAATGACTGATGAAGATATAGAAAAAGCTGATTCTGTGAAAATAAAAGACATATATTCATTATTTAAATTAAAGGATTTCTGGCTTTTTATCCTATATGTCATCGGGGTGACATGTTTCTATAATGTTTATGATCAGCAATTTCCATTATACTATTCATCTATGTTTTCTACAAAAGAATTAGGAAATCAGGTCTTCGGTTATTTGAATTCATTCCAAGTATTCTTAGAAGCGGGAATGATGTTCTGTGCACCTTTTATAGTAAACAAGATTGGTGCGAAGAAAGGATTAATTTTTGCAGCGTATTTAATGGGCTTTAGAATTATAGGTTCAGGACTTGCAACAGGTCCAGTATTAATATCTTTTATGAAATTAATACATTCATTTGAATTACCAATAATGCTTATAGCTGTATTTAAGTATCTTGCAGCAAATTTTGATACTAGATTATCTTCAATATTATATTTAGTTGGATATCAATTTGCATCTCAAGTTGGTGCTACAGTATTATCTCCAATAGTGGGGAATTTCTATGACACTGTAGGCTTTAGTACTACTTATATTGTAATGGGAATCACAGTTTTAGTATTTGCATCAATATCAATATTTACATTAGCCAATTCAAAAAAACAAGCATTAAAAATAGAAAAAATAGGACAAACTAATACTATATAAAATGGAGGAAAAAGATATGTTAGATGAAAGAATTATAAGAGCAGAGGAAGTTTTAAAATTAGCAAAAGAAAATATAAATGAACGATATAGACTAGGGTATCATATTATGGCACCAGCAAACTGGATTAATGATCCAAATGGACTTATTCAATATAAAGGAGAATATCATGTATTCTATCAACATCATCCATATGATGAAAATTGGGGACCTATGCACTGGGGACATGTTAAGAGTAAGGACTGTATACATTGGAAGCACTGTCCAATTGCATTAGCGCCTGGTGATGAGTTTGATAAGGGAGGATGCTTTTCAGGAAGTGCAGTAGACAATAATGGAGAACTTACGTTAATTTACACAGGACATAATTATATAGATAAAGAAAAAGATACCTTCTATGAAACTCAGAATATTGCAGTGAGCAAAGATGGAATAACATTTGAAAAATATGAAAATAATCCTGTTATAGCAGTGCCGCCAGAAGACAGTATCCATCATTTCAGAGATCCTAAGGTATGGAAACATGAAGATAAATGGTACATGGTAGTAGGAAATTCAACAAAAGACAAAATAGGAAGAGTTATTTTATACTCATCGTTAGATTTAAGAAAATGGGATTATGTTGGAACTCTTGCTACAAGTAAAGGGGAATTGGGCTATATGTGGGAATGCCCTGATTTCTTTAAGCTTGGAAATAAATATGTATTAAGTTTTTCACCACAGGGAATTGAAAAGAAAGATGGAAAATACCCTAATTTATTTCAGACAGGCTATATAGTTGGAGATTATGATTACGATAAAAATGAATTTAAACATGGAACATTTAATGAGTTTGATAATGGTCATGATTTTTATGCAGTTCAGACATTCTTAGATGATAAAGGACGCAGAATTGCAATAGGATGGATGGATATGTGGGAGTCGGACATGCCTACAAAACAAGATGGATGGTGCGGTGCATTAACAATGCCACGTGAATTAACATTAAGTAATGATAATAAGATAAAGATGAACCCAATCGAAGAGGCAGAGCTTCTTAGAGAAGAAAATATATTGTCTAAGGAAAATATGAGTATATCAGGTAATAATAGTTTTAAATTTGCAACAGATGAAAAGATGTTAGAAATCAATGTTATCTTTGACGCATCACAAACTGATTCTGAAGAGTTTGGAATTAAGATAAAAGGAAGTAGTGAGGAAGAACTTGTATTAAAATATGATACGGTTATATCAAAATTGACTATGGATTGTTCTAAATATGGAAAAGATAAAGACAGTACAAGAAAAGTAGATTTAGCTAAAAACTCAAAAGTTTCTTTACGTGTATTTTTAGACAGATCATCAATTGAAGTTTTCATTAATTATGGAGAAGCAGTAATGACAAGCCGCATTTATCCAAAAGAAAATATTGAAAATATTGAATTTTTTACAAAGAATAGTGAAGTTGAAATCCAATCATTAAAGGCTTGGAAATTAAAAGAAGCTTGGATATAAAAGCTTAGGAATTAACATATATCCTATAAGATAGAATTAAGGTCTGTCTTATAGGATATTTTTATATATAAAAATTATATACACTATAAAACCAATTGGTGTTTTTATCTTATATATTAATACAGCTTAGACTATGATATCATTAAAGAAAATAGGAATATCTGTATATGGTGAAGGAGTGGTATAAATTAATGAATAATAATTTTAATTTGGATAAGCTTATAGATCTGGAAAAATGGGAAGATTTACAAGAAACTATTGCCTCTGTTACAAATGTAGCAATAATAATTGTTGACTATAAAGGGAATCCAGTTACCAAGCATAGCGGATGTCATAGATTTTGTAAGGAAATAAGAGCTAATTCAGAACTTGTAAAGTATTGCCAAAAGTGTGACTCAAGAGGAGGACTTGAAGCAGTACGTTTAAATGAACCATATATATATTTATGTCATTACAATATAATAGATATAGCTATTCCAATAATGATTGATGGGAAATATATTGGAGCGATTATGGCAGGGCAGGTAAAGTTGTTAGATGTTAAAGTTGAAAGTTCATTGGAAAAAATATTAGTATTATCTAAAGATTCTTCAGCAAGGAAAGCTTTAGATGATTTTAAAGAGTATTACTATGAATTACCTGTATTATCCTATGAGAAAATTAAGAAAATTGCAGATATGTTATTTTCGTTGTGTAACTATTTAATAGAAGAAGCCTTGGAAAAAAACTTGATTTCAGATATATATTTGAAGATTGTCAATGATAAGCAAGAAATAGATTTAAATGTATTAGGTAATTACACACTAAAAAATATAGAGCATGTTAAAAAAGAAATGTCTAATGCTAAAATAAATACTTACATAGATGAAAAAATATTAAATAATGAAAATCATATTAAAATAATTGATACTTTAAAGCCAGCGATTGAGTACATTTATAAACATAAGAGTGAAACATTTAACATAGAGACTATGGCTAAGCTTTGTCATATTAGTCCGAGCTATTTTAGCAGATTATTTACAAAGGAAATGGGTGAGAACTTTTCAAGCTATGTATCTAAATTAAAAATTGAATGGTCAAAAAATTTATTAGAAGAAACAAGTATGTCCATTAATGAAATTAGTGATGAGCTTGGTTTTAGTGAAGTAGGATATTTTATAAAAATATTTAAAAAGTATGAAAGGGTGACTCCATCATTATATAGAAAGTATTGTAAGAGAAAATAGTATTAAAAGCTAATTGAAAATGTATGATATCTTCCTTTTGACACGGCTTGTAAACGATGTTATACAATGAAGATATTATAAAAATAAGATTTCTATTTAATACAATTATATATTAAAGCTACAAGGCAAGTATTATTGATTACATAATAAAATACAATTTACAAATTTTATAACAAAAAATTACGGTTTTAAATTATAAATTTTCGTCATTTTAATACAATGAGTTTTCTTGTAAACGATATTATAATATAGACAAGTCAAAAATATTTGGATATAAAGGAGATATTGATATGAGAAAAGCATTTATTTGCCCAACTAAATATGTACAAGGCGAAGATGAAATTTTAAACTTGGGATACTTTGTTAGAAGTTTTGGAGAATCAGCTTTATTAATAGCACACAAAGATGATGTTACACGTGTAAAGGATAAATTAAATAAAACTTGTGAAAAGTTTAAAATTAGTTTTGTAGAAAGTGGATTTAAGGGTGAATGTTCTAGAGAAGAGGTATGTAGATTACAACAAATTGCTAGTGAAAACAAATGTTCATGCATAATTGGTCTTGGTGGGGGTAAGGCTATTGATACTGCTAAATGTGTTGCTGAAGGAGAAGCTTTAATTATAGTTCCAACAATAGCGGCTACAGATGCACCAACAAGCCATTCAGCTGTACTTTATACAAATGAAGGCGCATTTGATGATTATGCTTATTTCAAACAAAGTCCAAGTGTAGTTTTAATTGATACTACAGTAATTGCAAATGCACCAACTCGTTTCTTGGTTTCAGGAATGGGAGATGCACTATCAACATACTTTGAAGCAAGAGCAACTTCAAATTCATATTCTAATGTAAATGCAGGATTACCTTGTGGATTTAGAGAAGGTGTTTGCAATGAAGCTAAAGGAACTAATACAGCATTAGCTCTTGCAAAATTATGCTATGAAACTCTTATAAATGATGGAGCAAAGGCAAAAGTGGCTTCAGACTGCAATATAGTTACACCAGCATTAGAAAATATTATAGAAGCAAATATTCTTTTATCAGGTATTGGATTTGAAAGTGGTGGACTAGCTGGAGCACATGCAATTCATGATGGATTGACTATATTAGAAGGAACTCATAAATATTTCCATGGTGAAAAAGTTGCATTTGGAACAATAGCACAATTAGTATTAGAAAATTCACCAAAAGAAGAATTAAATCAAGTATTAGACTTCTGTTTAGAAGTTGGATTACCTGTTTGCTTAGCAGATATTGGAGTGGAGAGTATTAATGAAAATGAACTTATGGAAGTAGCTAAAAAAGCATGTATTAAGGAAGAATCGATTCATTCTATGCCTTTCCCAATAAGCGCTGAAGATGTAGCTGCATCAATTATTGCAGCTGATAAGATAGGCAGAGAGTACAAGCTAAAAAAAGGAGGGTACAAATAATGAAAAAATTAATAAATAATCCAGAAGGTGTTTTAGAAGATATGTTAGCTGGTCTTACAGCTGCTTACCCTGAATATTTAAAAAAATTAGATAATGCCAATGTAATAGTGAGAGCTAATAGCAAAAAAGATAAAGTATCAGTAATAAGTGGTGGAGGTAGTGGACATGAACCTGCACATGCTGGATATGTAGGATATGGGATGTTAGATGGGGCAGTATGTGGTGAAGTATTTACATCTCCACCTCCAGACCAAGTATATGAAGCAATTAAAGCTACTGATAACGGACAAGGGGTTTTAGTTGTAATAAAAAATTATACTGGTGATGTTATGAACTTTGAAATGGCAAAGGGAATGGCTGAAGATGAAGGCATAAAAGTTGAAGAAGTAATTGTAAATGATGATGTTGCTGTAGAAAATAGTTTATATACAGCAGGAAGAAGAGGAATTGCTGGTACAGTTTTTGTTCATAAAATAGCTGGAGCTAAAGCGGAAAGTGGTAGCAATTTAGAAGAAGTAAAGAGAGTTGCGGAAAAGACTATTGAAAATGTTAGAAGTATGGGAATGTCTTTATCATCTTGTATAGTACCAGCAGCAGGCAAAGCTAATTTTTGTTTAGGTGAAGATGAAATAGAGATTGGAATGGGAATACATGGAGAGCCAGGTACTCATAGAGAAAAAATTTCTACAGCAGATGAAATAACAGAACATTTGGTAAATAAAATATTAGATGATATGACAATAAAAAATGGTGATGATGTTGCAGTTTTAGTAAACGGTTTAGGCTCAACACCAAATATGGAGTTATATATTGTAAATAAAAAAATTAACAAAATGTTGAAAGATAAAGGAATAAATATTCATAAAACTTTTATTGGAGAATTTATGACAGCTTTAGAAATGGCAGGATGTTCTATTTCTATATTGAAGCTTGATGATGAATTAAAAGAACTACTTGATTCAAAATCTAATACTCCAGGATTCAAAGTATTTTAGACTTATATAAGTAGGAGGATAGATATGGTTAATGGAGAAGAATTAAAGAATATTTTTAATAAAATAAATATTGTTATAGAAGAAAATAAATTATACTTAAGTGAATTAGATGCAGCTATTGGAGACGGGGATCATGGACTTAATATGAGTAAAGGATTTAAGGCCGTGGTGAAAAAAATAAATGACTTAGAAGAAGACGATTTAGGAAAAATATTAAAAGCCTGTGGTATGGCATTAGTTACTAATGTTGGTGGTGCTTCTGGACCGCTATATGGGACAGCTTTATTAAACGGATCAAAGGCCGTTGCTAAGAAAAATTGTATAAATATAAATGATTTTATAGAAATACTACAAGCATCTTTAGATGGAATCAAGATGATAGGAAAAGCTATGGAAGGTGAAAAAACCATGATTGATGCACTTTCACCAGCATTAGAAGCAGGCAGAAAAGCTTTAGGTGAAAATAAGTCTTCAAAAGATATATTAATAGCAATTAGAGATGCAGCAAAAGAAGGAATGGAAAATACTAAAAATATAATTGCCACAAAAGGAAGAGCAAGTTATTTAGATGAAAGAAGTTTAGGACATCAAGATGCAGGTGCAACTTCTATGTATTTAATACTAAATACAATAGCAGAAGAATTCATTAGTTGAGGTGAAAGTAAATGGTTGGAATTGTAATAGTATCACATAGTGATTTGGTTGCGAGAGGTGTTAAAGAAATTGCAGGTCAAATGGCACCAGAGGTTAAGATTGAGGCAGCAGGTGGAACCAGTGATAATAGAATAGGGACTGCTATTAATAAAATCACTGAGGCAATAGAAAAAGTTTATAGCGAAGATGGAGTTATGATATTTTTTGATTTAGGAAGTGCTTTTATGAATACAGAATTAGCTATAGAATTCTTAGATGATTCAATGAAGGGGAAAATAGAAATTATAGATGCTCCTTTAGTTGAGGGCGTAGTAATAGCCGCGGTTGAGTGTAGTATGAATAAAAGTATAGTAGAAGCTAAGAAATCATTAGAGGGAATGAAACTAAATAAAATTTAGGATTATTTAAATAAAATATAAATTTAAAAGAAGCTTTTGGTGTAGGAATAAAAGTGTTGAGAATAATGTTTACAGAAATTTCAGAGGCAATAAATTATTTTCTCGAAAAAACCTAGTGAGAAAGCAATAAATGCCTGTAGATATTTAATAGATATGTACAGGCATTCATATTTTATAAGTAAGTCTAAAATTTTCTTTTAAATTACATAATAAAAAAAGGATGATTGTGGTGATGCAGAATGAACAACATTATTAATCTTAAGGATATAATAAGCATTGAAGAGTTCCAAAGTATTCAAGATGATATTGCAAAAGCTACAGGGATTTCTATTATAACTACTGATTATACAGGGAAACCTGTTACAAAGCATAGTTGTTGTACAGAATTTTGTAGTATTATTCGACGAGATAAAAAACAATCAGAATTATGTGAAAGATGTGATTCAAGAGGTGGAATTGAATCTACAAGAACTGGAAAGCCATACATCTATATATGTCATAAAGGGTTAGTAGATTTTGCAGTACCTATTATAGTTCAAGGGCAGTATATGGGGGATATAATGGGAGGACAAATACTTATAAGTGACGATGAACAGAAATATTTAGAAAGCTTTAAAAATACTAATTGTAATTTGGATGATAATGAAGAACTTATATGTGCATATAATAAACTTCCAATAATGTCACTGGAAAAAATTAAAAATATAGCTCAAATGATTTTACACCTATCAAAATATTTAGTAGAAGAAGGTATGTATAAAATAACTATAAATAAGTTAAAACAAAGTAATGACGCAGCTGTTAAATTAGAAGGTGAGCAATTTAAGTTACAAAATAATTTCGAAAAATTAAAATTAAAATCTTTATCTGCTCAAATAAGTCCTAAATTTATATTTGATATAATGAACAATGTGTATTCACTTGCATTAATAGAAGAAGCGGAAAAAACAAGTAATCTAACTTATAAATTAACAGAATTTATAAGAGATACATTTTATAAATCCAATAAAATAGTTACATTAAAAGAAGAATTAGACTATTGTTTAGATTATTTAAATTTGCAAAAGATTAGGTTTAATGAGAAATTGAACTTCAGTGTAAGTTTAGGTATTGAACAAAATTTTAAGATTCCGTTTATGAGTATTTTTCCTTTTGTTGATAATGCTATAGTTCATGGTGTTATGAAGAAAGAGGAGGGAGGATGCGTAAATATAATTATAGATAGAGAAAATGAATTTATAATTATTTCAGTTATTGATAGCGGAATAGGCATATCAAAGGAGAAATTAAACTTTATAAATTCTGAAGAAAATAGCATGAATCATTCGTTAAGTGGCATATTAGCTGCAAAACAACGAATAAAAAATTTTTATAAGTATGATTATTCTGTAGACATAGTAAGTGAGTTAAATAAATCAACAAAAATTACAATAAGCTTACCAATTGATGAAAGGTAGGAAGTATTTATGTGTGATGTTATTTTAGTAGATGATGAGAGAATAGAGTTAGAAGCACTTAAAAAATTAATTAATAAACTAGGTATTAAAGTAAATATTGTAGGTGAGTTACAAAGTGCAAAAGAAGCAATAGCAGCCCATAAGGATTTTAAGGCAGATGTAATAATCATAGATAATGAAATGCCAGGGATTAATGGAACTGAACTTGCAAAAATAATAAAAAGTAATAATAAAGATAAAATTATAATACTGCTTATTGAATATTATAATTTTAACAATGAATTGGATATATTAAATATTGATGATTATATATTAAAACCAGTAAGTTTAGAAAAGTTATTTAAGGTATTAAACAAACATATAATAAATTTAGCAACAAACGAAAATAAATTAAAAGAAATGGAATTATTGCTCTTATCCAAAATAATTTTTTATGAAGAAAAAGATATTAAAGATTTACTTAATAAT